>ERZ1034980.33-NODE-33-length-144311-cov-24.173157_pt1 | contig 144311 bp, 132 predicted proteins | sample MGYA00520622_ERZ1034980 | MGnify/ENA primary metagenome ERZ1034980 (study PRJEB33766, sample SAMN09781791) | gut metagenome | biome: gut microbiome | host: Homo sapiens | place: Madagascar | study: EMG produced TPA metagenomics assembly of the PRJNA485056 data... | reverse complement strand
TAACGGTCCTAAGGTAGCGAAATTCCTTGTCGGGTAAGTTCCGACCTGCACGAACGGCGTAACGACTTGGGCGCTGTCTCGACCACGGACCCGGTGAAATTGCATTGTTCGTGAAGATGCGAGCTACCTGCGGAAGGACGGAAAGACCCCGTGAACCTTCACTGCAGCTTGGCATTGGCCGTTGGCCCGGAGCGTAGAGGATAGGCAGGAGGCTTCGAAGCGGGGGCGCCAGCTCCCGTGGAGCCGACCTTGGAATACTGCCCCCTTCGCGCCGGCGGCCTAACCCCGTCCGTGACCCGGGCGGGGGACCGTGCCAGGCGGGCAGTTTGACTGGGGCGGTCGCCTCCCAAAGCGTAACGGAGGCGCGCAAAGGTCCGCTCAGGACGGTCGGCAACCGTCCCGAGAGCGCAAGAGTGCAAGCGGGCTTGACTGCGAGGCAGACACGCCGAGCAGGTGCGAAAGCAGGTTCTAGTGATCCGGCGGCCCAGAGTGGAATGGCCGTCGCTCAACGGATAAAAGGTACTCCGGGGATAACAGGCTGATCTTGCCCAAGAGTCCACATCGACGGCAAGGTTTGGCACCTCGATGTCGGCTCATCGCATCCTGGGGCTGGAGCAGGTCCCAAGGGTACGGCTGTTCGCCGTTTAAAGCGGTACGCGAGCTGGGTTCAGAACGTCGTGAGACAGTTCGGTCCCTATCCTCCGCAGGCGCAAGAGGGTTGAGGAGACCCGCCCCTAGTACGAGAGGACCGGGGCGGACGGACCTCCGGTGCGGCAGTTGTCGACCAACGGCATGGCTGCTTAGCCGCGTCCGGCGCGGATAACCGCTGAAGGCATCTAAGCGGGAAGCCGCCTCCGAGATTAGCCCTCTCTTTGGTAAGGCCCCTGGTAGACCACCAGGTTGATAGGGCGCAGCTGCAAGCGGGGCGACCCGCTCAGGCGAGCGCTACTAATCGGCCGAGCTCTTCGCTCATACAACCGTCGCATATACCGCGCGACCGCTTCTTCCGATGGGGCGCCATGCAGCCGCCAGGGTGCCGTAGGAAGAGCGCCCTGCGCGAGCGAGGCCATGGAGGCGGGGATCACCCGATCCCGTTCCGAACTCGGCAGTTAAGCCCGCCGTCGCCGAAAGTACTGCAGCGCCAGGCTGCGGGAGGATAGGGAGCCTCGCTCGCGCAGGGCGCTTCCCAGCGCCATAAGGGGCCGCCTCCGGGCGGCCCTTTCTTTCGCCCCAGGGCCCCGGGAGACCGGGGCCCTTCTCTTTTTGGCGGGGGCTTTTCCAGTCACTGCTTTCTTGGTTTTTCGGATCTGCCGCTTTTCTCATCTTGCTCGCTTGCTTGCCCTTTTGTTCTTATCGCAAAGAGCGCTCCTTTTTGATCTCAACTGTTTCCACTGGGGTAATATTTACCAATGTGCGTGCTTCTTGGCGCACTTGTTTCGTTATCTTTGTTTCCACACGAGAGGGTTAGGGTCTTCGGTATGGAGTTTCGTTTCACCAAGAGAACCGTATTCCTCGTTGTTTGGGACATAGCCGCGACGTTCTTGTCGTATTGGCTTGGTTCCGTTCTTACGTTGCAGGACAAGTTCCTGTTTGCGACTCACGGGATCTATTTCATTCTGGGCATTGCGGTTGTCATCAACCTTTTGACGTACATGGCGTTTCGCTTATACAACAATCTTTGGGAGTACGCTTCCACCGATGACATGCTCCGCATTGTCGTAGCGGTTGGTCTTGGCGTCCTAGTTTCTGCGGTCTTCCTTTGGACTATCGGGGAATGGGTACCCATACGTGTTTACTGCGTTGCACTTATCCTTCAAGTCATTTTCATCGGAGGTATCCGCATACAGTATCGTGTCATGCGGTCGAAGAAGCGCGAGTTCGCTGCTCCTCCGAAAGGATTCGATAGGCCTCGTACCTTGGTCGTCGGCGCTGGCGAAACCGGTAGCCTTGCTATCAATCGTATGGTCTCTAACGACCCCAATATGCTTGGCGACCCCATTGTCGCTGTAGACGACGATCCCGCAAAGCAGAGGCAGCGCATTCATGGCGTTCGCGTCCTTGGCACAAGCGAGGATATCCCTGATCTTGTTTCTCGGTTCGATATCGAGCAGATCGTCGTTGCTATTCCTTCTGCTACACTTGATGAGCGTAAGCGCATTTACAGTATCTGCACCGAAACGAACTGCCAGCTCCGCACGCTGCCCAATGTTCGTGAGCTCACCATTGACGAGATTGATGACATCCAGCTGCGTGAAGTAGACGTTGCGGATCTTCTTGGCCGCGAGGAGATCGTTCTGAACACCCGCATGGTTTGCGGCTACATTTCCGGAAAGACCGTTCTTGTCACGGGCGGCGCGGGTTCCATTGGCTCCGAGCTTTGCCGTCAGATGGCAACGGTTGCCCCAGAGCGCATTGTTATCTTCGATATGTGGGAGAACGACGCGTATCTGCTTAAGAATGAGATCATGCGTCAGTACGACGATATCGAGGTTTGCGTTGAGATCGGCAGCGTCTGTGACGTCAGCCGTTTGCGTGATGTGTTCGTTAAGTACGAACCTGATGCGGTATTCCATGCGGCTGCTCATAAGCATGTTCCGCTTATGGAAATCTGTCCCCGTGAGGCTATCCAGAACAACGTTTTCGGCACGCTGAACACGGTTCGCTTGGCAAACGAGTTCAAGGTCAAACGTTTCATTTTCATCTCGACCGACAAGGCGGTTAATCCTACATCGGTTATGGGCGCCACCAAGCGCATGGGCGAGATGATCATCCAGCATTACGCTCAAGAGAACCGCAGGATCCAGCAGCAACTCTCTTCTGAGGGCAGGAAGGATCCGAACGCGCCCGTTACCGTTTTCGCCGCCGTGCGCTTTGGAAACGTTCTTGGGTCGAATGGCAGTGTCATCCCTATCTTCAAGAAGCAGATCGCAGAGGGCGGCCCCGTCACCGTCACTGATCCTGACATCGTTCGCTTCTTCATGACCATCCCTGAAGCCTCACGCTTGGTTATTCAGGCTGGCGGCATGGCTGATGGTGGCGAGATCTTCATTTTGGACATGGGCGATCCGGTCAAGATCGTGGACCTTGCCAAGAGCATGATCACGCTTTCGGGCTTGCGCGTTGACCAGGACATCAAGATCGTGTACACGGGTTTGCGTCCTGGCGAGAAGATGTACGAAGAGCTTCTGATGAATGAAGAGAACACGCTTCCCACGAAACAGAAAAGCATCATGATCTCGACCGGCAAGGAAGTCAGCTTCGATGAGGTTGATGCGAAGCTCGACATCTTGAGGGCGTCTCTTGAGATGACCGATAAGGAAGCGCGCGATGCTCTTTCTAAGGCTGTGCCTACGTACGTGCCTCCCGAGAACGTTCGGGATCTGCTTGGTTAAATAATCGCATTGATTTGCTGCCGAATCGCTGGCGCCTTCTGTCGTCGGCGATTTGCCGTTTTACGGGTGCTCGCGGGCTTGTGATCAGTTATGCTCGGCAAGTGCCGACATTGGTTGTTCGGTGGGAGTTTAACGCTCGTGCAGGAAGTTTCAAGATGAAGGATAGGGGTTCATCGGCGATGAGTGACATGCTCGAAGAAGATAAGATCTTCGCGGCTGTTCCTATTCTCGGTCTGACTTCTCAGGAGGTTGCCGAACGCGTTGCATCGGGCGATGTCAACGCGGACGTCGGAGCGAAAACCCGCTCAGTTTCCGAGATCGTTCGCGATAACGTTTGCACGCTGTTCAATCTGGTCAACGTGATCTTGGCCGCGTTTGTCTTCGTCACAGGCTCTTTCAAGAACATGCTTTTCATGATGGTTATCGTGATCAACACCATAATCGGCATTGTTCAAGAAATACGCTCGAAGCGCACGACGGACAAGCTATCGATTATCGCAGGCAGTAAAGCCACTGTTTTGCGCGATGGGGTAGAGGTCGATTTGCCACTCGATCAGATCGTTCGTGACGATGTGGTTGTTCTTGGCAGGGGTGATCAGATTCCCGCCGACTCCGTTGTTGTTCATGGTGCTTGTGACGCTAATGAAAGCCTGTTAACCGGTGAAAGCAAGCTCATCAAAAAGCGCGAAGGCGATGTTTTGATGAGCGGTGCATTTGTGAACGCCGGCAAGGTTTACGCTCGTGTGGAGCATGTGGGCGCTGAAAACTATGCAGCGAAGATCTCGGCCGAGGCGAAGCGCCGCAAAGAGGTTAATTCCGAGATCATGAACAGCTTGAATGGCATCATCAAGTTCGTAAGCTGCATCATGTTCCCGCTAGGGTCTCTTCTGTTTGTTCGCGAGTACTGTTTTTCCCATACCGAATTCAACAGTGCGACTCTGTCTACGGTTTCCGCTTTGGTGGGAATGATCCCTGAGGGTTTGATCCTCCTGACGTCTACGGTGCTTGCCGTGTCGGTCATTCGTTTGGCGAAAAGCAACGTTCTTGTTCAGCAGCTTTACTGTATTGAAACGCTTGCGCGCGTCGATACGCTTTGCTTGGACAAGACCGGCACCATCACGACCGGCGACATGGAGGTTGCCTGGACCGCCCCTGTCGAGGGTTGTTTGGATAAGGCCGAACTGACGAATCTCGATCGGGCATTTTTCTCGATCGCGGCGGCTGATGAAGACCCCAACGAAACAGCTCGCGCGATTCTTGCCCACTACGGTGCGTGCCTGTCGATGAAGCCGCTTGAATGCGTTCGCTCCATCCCGTTTTCAAGTGATAAAAAATGGTCAGGTGCTGTGTTCGCCGATGGGTCTTCGTATGTCATGGGCGCCGCTCAGTTCGTGATGGGCCCCGCATTCGGTCTTGTGAGCGAACAGGTGGGCGTGTTGTCTGCCGATGCCCGCGTGTTGCTGCTTGCCAAGGTTGACGGGTTCGACGAAGAAGGGGAGATCGTCGGTGCTCCCAGACCGTTGGGTTTCGTTGGAATTCGCGATCAAATCAGGTCGACTGCCGCACAAACCATTGCCTACTTCAAAGAGGAAGGTGTTCGCGTTGTCGTGATCTCGGGTGACGATCCGCACACCGTTTCGGGAATCGCTGCGAAGGTCGGCATCGACGACGCCGAGCATTACATCGACGCCACCACGCTTCGAACCGATGAGGAGGTCGCGAGTGCGATTGAATCGTGCAACGTTTTCGGACGTGTGAGGCCCGAGCAGAAGAAGGCCTTCGTGCTTGCGCTGCAGAACGACGGTCATACGGTTGCCATGACGGGCGACGGCGTGAACGACACGCTGGCGCTGAAGGCGGCGGACTGCAGCGTTGCCATGGCGGCGGGATCCGATGCGGCACGAAACGTGGCGCAGCTTGTTTTGGTTGACAACGATTTCGCCAGTATGCCCAAAGTTGTCGCCGAGGGCAGGAGGTCGATCAACAACCTTCAGCGTTCTGCATCGTTGTTCCTGGTGAAAACGCTTCTTTCGATCACCTGCGCGGTTTTCTTCGTTTTGGCTCCGTGGCAGTATCCATTCCAGCCCATTCAAATGACGCTGATCAGCATGTTCACCATTGGCATCCCGTCGTTTGTACTGGCGCTTGAGCCCAATCGAGACAGAATCAAGGGGCACTTCCTGGAGAACGTCATCGTTCGAAGCATTCCGGGCGCGCTGTGCTCCGTGATCTGCATTATTGTGGCTAACCTGTTCGGTTACGGGTTGGGCATGACGTATGCTCAGGTCTCAACTATGTGCGTGCTTCTCACATCGTGGGTCGGTATCAACTTGGTTATCAGGCTTTCGATCCCGTACACGCCGATTCGCGCGGCGCTTTTGGTTGTCGTCATCGGCGGCACTGCGGGCGGGCACATGCTGCTGCCTGGCCTGTTCTGTCTGACGCCGTACACGCTTCAGATGGGCGTGATCATCATCGTTATGGTTGCCCTTTCGACGATGGCTTTTCATACGCTGTACAAAAAGCTTGATGTCTGGCATAGGGAACGACAGGCAAAGCTAGTCTAGCCCTTGCTCCGATATCACCTCGAAACTTAAACGCGCTGATTTATATTGGCGAGATCTTTCGTTTACCGACTCTCCGTATATTCAAACCTATGAATAGGGGAAGCAAATTCCCAGGTTTGGATGACAGGAGCTGATCATGGCTAACATGATGAAAATCACGGTTTCGAAGTTGAAGGGTTTCAGGTTGAACGCGATCTGCGCGGTGATGATCATCGCCGCGGTTATAAGAACGGTCATGACAGGCGAGTCCATTTGGCTGACGGGCGTTTGCGCCGTGGCGTTGCCGTTTATCTGCCAAGCTCGTCGTTGGCCTCAGTCCCCCGAGGGCACCTCGAGGATCGTCGATGCGACGAGCACGTTCCTTATGAACGTGGTGTTGATGGTTGCGTACTTGGCGATCTTGCTTGTTGTGACGTATGCAGCTTACACATGGGCCCCGTTTTACGTTGTTGACGAGCGTTTTTTCCAGAAGCTCATGCTCGTGGTTTGCGGTAATGTCGTTTTCATCAGCGCCCTTTGCCTGATCAGCCAGTCGCTTGACACGTCGCAAAGGATGCTGGCAGGCGTTGTTCTGTGCAATGGCGAGCTTGGTTACTCGTTCATCATGGCAAAAGCCGTCGATGCTGGCTTGCTTGATGGGTGCTATATTCCGGCGGCTATCTTCTGCGCGGTTGTCGTGATCATGGCTTACGTGCTGTTGTTCTCGGGAAAGAGGATGGCTGACCGCGAGAATGGCGTCGCGGCGAAGGCTTCGTTCAAACCCGCACGTCAGCATTAGGATTTAAGAGCGGCCCTTCGGGGCCGTTTCTTTTGAAGATGTTGCGAACTTAACGAGCGGCGGGTTTTAGGGGTTGCGCAGCAGGGGGTACGTGGTAATCTAATAAGGCTTGTCTTCGCCTTGGTCGGAAACCAAGGCATGAAAAGGAGAATCCTATGAAAGAAGGAATCCATCCGGATTACGTCGAGTGCACCGTGACGTGCAGCTGCGGCAACACGTTCAAGACGCATTCCACGAAGCCCGAGATCCGCATCGAAATCTGCAACGAGTGCCATCCTTTCTACACTGGCCAGCAGAAGTTCGTCGACACCGGTGGACGCGTTCAGCGCTTCGCCGACAAGTTCGGCTCTGCTCAGGCTCAGGTTGCTGCTCGCGAGGCCGAGCGCAAGGCCAAGAAGGCCGCCGAGACCGCTGCCAAGGAAGAGGCCAAGAAGGCAGAGCGCGAGGCTAAGGCTGCTGCCAAGGCCAAGCGTGCCGAGGAGTATGCTAAGAAGGCTGCCGCCGAGGCTGCTGAGGCACCCGCGGCTGTCGAGGAGCCTGCTACTGAGGAAGCTGCCGCCGAGGCTGCTGCCGAGTAGGTATCCGCTTAATACGCGGTATCTGGCCGTCGATCGAAAGGTCGACGGCCTTCGTGTTTTCTAGGGTCGACGGCCTTGGCGGGTACTTGCGTTCTTCGCGTTGAAGGCAATGCGGGCTTCAAAAAGGTCTATAGTTTAATGAATGGTGCGCCTTTGTGCGCTTAATGAACGATCGTTGACGGATGTGGGAGCAAAGATGTCTGACAATCTACCCAATGGATTCATCGGATTTAACAGCCATAAACCTGGGTTTGAATCGGCTGCTGATGCTATGCGCAAAAATGCCCGCGCTGCTCAGCTAGGCGAGGCCCCCTCGTTCCCGCGCAATCACGATTCCGAGTCTAAGGTTGCCCCAAACAGCGTGTCGAACCGTCCGGTCGCGCCTGTTCGCGCTGCTACTTCGGGCCGCTTGGACGCTGGTTTCGATCAGGACGGATTGGATGGCGGCGAACCTATCCCCTTCGATATGGACAAGGTCGATGCCATTTCGGAAACCGACGAGCGTTGGGCTTGGGTTGAGATCGACCTTAACGCCATTCGCCATAACGTGCTTGAGGCCAAGCACCATCTTTCCCGGGGTACTCGCTTGCTTGCCGTCGTGAAGGCGGATGCCTACGGCCACGGTGCAGTGGCGGTAGCGAAGATGGCCTTGAATTCGGGCGCGGAATACCTTGCCGTCGCCACGGTCCCTGAAGCCGTTTCGCTGCGCAAAGCGGGAATCACCGCTCCGTTGATGATCCTTGCTCAGCCTCCTGCGACTTCGATTCCCATTCTTTTGGCATATCACATCCTTCCTTCTATTTACGACGCAGAATTCGCCATCGCATATGCTGAGATGGCCGACTTGCATAACATGCGCGCGCCTTTCCATTTGGCTATGAACACGGGCATGAATCGCATTGGCGTCCGTTACGACCAGGTTGTCGAATTCATGCAGCAGGTTGCGTTCCATCGTGCGCTTGAACTGGTTGGCACGTTCACCCATTTCGCGACGGCCGACGGCGAGGACACGCTTGATTTCCAGATCCAGGTTCGTCGCTTCACCGAGGCTATTCAAAACATGCGCGCGGCCGGCATCGATCCGGGCATCGTTCATTGTGCGAATTCCGCCGCGCTTTACCGCTATCCTGAGGTCCATTTCGACATGGCGCGTTTGGGCATTTCGCTTTACGGATTCCACGCGTGCCCTGAGACGTACGCTATCTGCGACTTGAAGCCCGCCATGAGCGTTCATGCGCGTATCACTGATACACGCTTGGTGCCGCCGAGCGAGGGCGTAAGCTACGGGCTGAACTATCGAAGCCCTGGCAGCGTGAAGATCTGCACCGTTCCCTTGGGCTACGCTGACGGTCTCGTGCGTGGGCTTTCCGGCAACACGGACTTCCTGTTGAACGGCCGTCGCGTGCGTCAAGTTGGCAATATCTGCATGGATCAGTGCATGTTCGAGGTTGACTTGCGCAGCTATGGCACGAAATCTCGTCTTGACCCGCAGGTGGGCGATGAGGTTATCATTGTTGGCTCTCAGGGCGATTTGGAGGTGACCATCGACGAGATGGCCGCCAAGTTGAACACCATCCAGCATGAGATCGCGATCGGCTTTGCCCAGCGCATGCCGCGTCTGTACGTATAGAGACAATTCCAACTATGACCAAACCGCATATTCCTTTGAACGAGCTGCGCGAACAGGTTTCCGCATGTCATAAGTGCCCGCTTGCCGAAGGCAGAACCCAGACCGTCTTCGGTGAAGGCAACCCCAACGCTCGCGTGATGATCATCGGCGAGGCGCCAGGGAAGAACGAGGATCTGCAGGGCGTGCCTTTCGTTGGCGCTGCTGGCAAGAAGCTCGATGCCCTGTTGGAGATCGCCGGGCTTGATCGCGAACGCGACGTGTTCATCGCGAATGTGCTGAAATGCCGTCCTCCCTCGAACCGCGACCCCAAGGCCGAGGAAATTGAGATGTGCTCGCCGTTCCTTAGAGATCAGACGCGCACTATCGACCCTCAGGTGATTGTCACGTTGGGTAATTTTGCCACCAAGTTCATTTTGAAGACCGAAGTGGGCATCACGCAGCTCCACGGCAAGGTGCAGCATGCCGGCAAGTTCACGGTGTTCCCGATTTACCATCCCGCTGCCGCGATTTACGATCGCAAGAAGCAGGATGCACTTGAGGAGGACTTTGCCACGTTGGGTCGCATCTTGAATGGGATGTCGGCTTCGACTGGTGTCGGCGCTGCCAAGCCGTTCGAACAGGGCGACGGTGCAATTGAAGAGGGTCAAGACAAGACGTTCGACCCCGTTGCGTATATCAACGATCCTTCATGGCATTCGTCTTGTTACGGGCTTGAGCGTATCGAATCGTTGCTTGATCGCATGGGCCGCCCTCAGGACAAGCTGAAGTTCGTGCATGTTGCAGGCACGAACGGCAAGGGGTCTACCAGTGCCTATATCAGCAGCATCTTGACGCAAGCTGGTTATAAAACCGGGTTGTTCACCAGTCCTTATATCATCACGTTCGAGGAACGCATCCGCGTGAACGGTGAGATGATCCCTGCAAATGATTTGCGCAAGGTTACGTTGTTCGTGCGCGAGCATGCCGAGGCCATTGCCCGCGAGACGGGGGAACATCCTACCGAGTTCGAGCTTATGACGGCGGTTGCCCTTGAGCATTTCGCTCGAAGCGGTTGCGATATCGCCGTTTTGGAAGTTGGCTTGGGCGGAACGCTTGACTCTACTAACGTGATCCCGTCGCCTGAGGTGTGCGCCATCACGCGCATCGGGCTTGATCATACGGCTCTTCTGGGCGATACCTACGAGCAGATCGCCTCGCAGAAAGCGGGTATCATCAAACACGGTGCATCAGTTGTCAGCTACCCGCAGGACGACGAGGGCGCCACGCGCGCTATCGCGGCGGCGGCGCAGGTGGCAGATTGCACGGTGACCATGCCTGATTTCGCGCAGCTTAAGGTTGGCGAAGTGAATGGCCAGGCAATGCGTTCGTTTGATTATTGCGGCAAGGCGTATCAAACCAGCTTGCTGGGTTCGTATCAGCCCTGCAATGCGGCGATGGCAATCGAATGCGCGCTGCGTTTGCGCGAGCGCGGATGGAAGATCTCGGACGACGATATCGAGCGCGGCATCGCCCGAGCCAGGTGGCAGGGCCGTTTCGAGATCGTCGAGACGGGCGAGAGCGGCTTTGGCGATTCAGACGAGATCGCTGAGCAAGATGGCGAGATCAAGAGCGAAGGGGGTTGTCGCAAGGCAGGTCCGGCTATCTTGGTCGACGGCGGTCATAATCCTCAAGGGGCGCAGGTCCTGGCCGATTCGCTGCGCGATCTTTTCCCGAATAAGAAGATTCTTTTCGTCATGAGCGTTCTTGCCGACAAAGATTATCAATCTATGATCGAAAACGTCATAGATATTGCGGATGGGTTCATTTGCGTGACGCCTCCTAATCCCCGTGCGCTTCAAGCGTCCGAATTGGCCCGGGCTGTCGAAAAGGCGGCTTATGCGCGGCAGATCGAATTGGAGCGTGGTGTGAGCGCGGCCGAGTCGTTCGAAAGGGCGCTTTCTGATGCGCGAGCTGTTTCTGCTGACGGCGATGTGATTTGCGCCTTCGGCAGCCTGTATTCGATCGCTGACATCAAAGCCGCTATTGAGGCTACGCGATAGGGTGATTTCGATTTTTGGGTTTCCGGCTTGAACTAGTTTTGTTTACTTTCCGGAACTCAGTTCATTTTGTGCGAACATCTTTCATTTGCACCGTCGAGCGCAGTTTGAGATTGCGTCGCTTTGTTAGAGGCGATAACCTTTTCGCATGCGCCTTTCGATAACGCGCCATTTGCTCGTAAACGCAGCTTAATTAATGAATTGGAGCTATTGATGCCTTCTTCGCGTTGGTTTTTCTACCCTGGGGATTTCGTGCGCAAGCAATGCAATTTACTGCTAAGCGCTCTTTTGGCCGTGTGCTTAGTCTTCTCCTTTCCGATTGAAAAGGCGGAAGCAAAAAGCAATGGAGTGCTGGTGGTGGCGATTGACCCGGGTCATGGTGGTGGCGAAGCCGGAGCTCACGCCAATGGCGTCAACGAAGAAGAAGCTAACTGGGATATCGCGGTCGCATGCGTGAACGAACTCAATACCTACTCGGGTGTTAAGGCGGTTTTGACCAAGTCAAACGATCAGTACATGGATCGCGAGGAGCGCATTAACTCTGCGGTCAATCAGGGAGCGGATATAGTCGTTAGCATTCATTGCAATTCCGCATCTGTCCCCTCTGCGAACGGCAGCGAGGTTTGGATCCCGAACGAAAGCGCGTATCTGTATAACGAAACCCACGTTGTCGGCAAAGGCGTCGGCAACAGCATTTTGAGTAACCTTTCTTCTTCTTGCGGCCTTTACAACCGCGGTGTCAAAACGCGTAACTGCACCGATGGCGAAACGTATCCTTCGCCTGGCGGATTGTGCGATTGGTACGGTATCAACTACTGGGCGCGTTGGAAGGGCATTTGCGGCATTATCGTCGAGCATGCTTTCGTGACCAATGGAAGCGACGCTTCCAAGCTTGCGAGCTCCGAATGGAGGGTTCGCTTGGGTCAGGCCGATGCGAGGGGCATCGCCGAGTACTATGGGCTTTCGAAAACCACCAGTGGCGGATCGGATGTCAGCTCTTCTTCGGTGAGCAAGACGGGCGAAAGCGTGACTACTCAGATGGCACGCGAGGACAACCCTGCCATTATGGGAACCTCAATGACCTCGGTAGATAAAATGGTTGCTTGGTTTAAATCCAAGAACAAGACCTTCCCTTCGTCGACGTATGCCCAATACGGGGCTTCGAGCATCGAACAGTTCTGCGATATCTTGTTTGAAGAGGCGCAAGCTGAAGGCGTGCGAGCTGAGGTCGTTTTCTCTCAGGCGATGAAGGAGACGGGATGGCTTTCCTTCGGCGGACAGGTTAGCGCCGAGCAGTGCAATTTCTGCGGACTGGGCGCTACGGATGGTGGCGCAGCTGGTGCGGACTTCCGTAAGTATGGGACTGACGCGGTTCGTATGGGTTTGCGTGCTCAGGTTCAGCATTTGAAGGCTTATGCGTCGACCGACTCTCTGAAGAAAGAGGTTGTTGATCCCCGATTCAGCTACGTGACGCGTGGCTGCGCGCCGAAGGTGAAGGATTTGACGGGTCGATGGGCCACTTCTCAGACATACGGCGACGATCTGACTAGGATGATCAATGACCTGTTGGGTCAGTCCGTTGACTCGTCAGCTAAGACTAGCGTCAAGATCAACCTAGCTGACGTTCCCGATTCGGTTACGGGTAAGCGCATTGCGTATGTCGACGGTGTTGCCACTACCCTCAATATTGACGGAAAGTACGGTTTCGTCGATGTCTCTGGTTCGGGTCCGCACAGTGTGACGATGTATGAATACAACAGTGGCAGCGCGACCGCGCACGATACCTATCCGACGCATATGTATGCATGGATCGTTTCTTCGAACGGAAGCTCTTACACTGCAACTCGTTATTACGGTCTTGATGATCTCCTGCGTTACGCTGGAAGCTCCATTCGCATAACGGGCAAAAAGGGCATCCGCATGATCACAGGTATGGCGAGCACGACGAAGAGCGTGTTCACGGGTTCCGGGGTCAATGGATACACTGTTGTCGAGACAGGTACTCTGCTTGCTTGGAATGATCGAGTTGATAATGGCGGTTTGACCTTCGATACGCCTGGCGTTAGCCGAGGAAAGGCTTACGTCCGCGGCTCTCAGAACCCTGTTTTCAGCACGTCGAACGGAGTGGAATATTACACGAACGTTCTTGTTGGATTCTCTGGTGCTGCTCAGTACAAGCGGGATATGGCGATGAGGTCGTATGCAATTCTGCAAGACTCTTTCGGGAATAAGTTCACTGTTTATGGCGGTACTGTTGTTAGAAGCATCGAGTACATAGCGCAGCAAAACGCAGATTCATTTGCGAAGGGAACGTCCGCTTACGATTTCGTTCACGGCATCATCGATGCCTGCAGGGGGTAACTAATGGGTCTTGATAATCTGCCCACGATCGATTTGGAGAAAGAAACGGGCAAGACTGGTGCCCACGCTAAACCCGCAGTTGTTTTCAGTGATCCAGGTGATTTCAGCGATCCTTGGAATGAACCGCCTCGCCCTAAACGCCGCAGCGGATTGAAGCTTGCAATTGCCGCTGTTTGCGCTGTCGTGCTTGTTGGCGCGGGCGTTGCGTTTGCTTTGTCTGCCATTAGGTCTGCTCCCGAATCGAAAGAGGACGAAAGCTTAGTTGCGAAGCCCGATACCGTGGGGGCCACCGTTAAAGTCGATAACGTATTTGTCCCCGATGCTGTTTTGAAACGAGGAAGTACGCTACAGAATGTCAAGCCTGCAACGGAACTTAATGCCTCGTATGCAAACGATTATTATCGCGCTGAATACAACGGTGAGACCGTTTACATCGCCAAGAACCTGGTCAGGACTTCCGAAGAGAAGGCTCCGGAACAGTGGATCGGATACGCCGCTGAGGGCGCGATCATTTATGCGAATCCCGATTTTTCCGGTGACGACATTCTCACTCTTCAATTGAATGAGGAAGTAACCGTCCTGGACTCTTTTGGGGACCTGCTATTCGTTCGCAATGCTGATGGGTTTGAGGGTTATATGCCCGCAGACAAGGTAATGAAAGAAAAGACCCCCGAGGCGTCTGAGCCTGAGTCTTCTACCGGGGGTTACAGTGCCCCTGCGTATGACTACGGTTACAGCTACGGCGGAGGCTCCTCTTCGGGTGGCGGAGGCGCGATAAGCACTGCTCCGAGTGGTGGTTCGACGTCGGGTGGCGGAGGGTCCGCCGGTGGCGGTACGTCTAGCGGCGGTCAAGGTTCGTCGACTGGCGCTACCGTGGGAGATGGCGATGAGATGACGATGCCGGTAAGCGCTTCGGTCCGTCGCGATCCGTTCCTTTTGGGCGTTGGCGTTGCTTATGCTGATGAAATCGGATCGAGCGATTCCGATGGGGCAGTTACTGCAACGGTTCTTGTCGATGGGGCTCAAACGTATTCGTGCATTCTGGATAGGGGCGACGAGGTAGTTGTTAAGGTCGACGAGCTGTTCGGCTTCTCGGAAAGTGCGAGTGAAGCTTCTGAAACCGCCCTTGGTGAGAGTGCGGCTTCGTCTGGTTCCGCGTCTTCGTCGAGCGAGCCTTCGCCTCGTGGGGCGTCTGACGATGAAGCGAAGTCCTCTGAATCCAGTGAGGATCTCTGCACTGTTGTCGTGAATGATCGGGAGGTTCTTCTTCCTGAGCGAATTCTGAAGCTCGAGGGTTCCGCTGAATATGAGCCGTGGACAGGTTATGCCGCTGAGGACGCTGCGCTTTACTCGGACTATTTGTTGACGAAGGAAGCGGCCAAGCTTTCCTTGAACCAGGAAATCGAGGTGGTAGACTCTATAGGTACTGCTTTGGTGGTTAAGTTCGAGGGTCGAGCTTATTGCGTTTATGCTGCCTCCGTTTTGACAGAGAAGCATGAAGATCCGCAGCCTGAAGGCGAGGAAGAGATCGCTGGCGACGCAGGTGCGTCGGATGGTTATGCGTATTACGAGCCGCAATACAACTACGGTGGGGGCTCTTCTTCCGGTGGAAATGCGGGTTCGAGTGCGCCATCGACGTCCCCCGCGGCGCCTGCTCCATCAGCGCCGAGCGAGGGCGGTGGCGGGGCTACGACTGCACCGAGCACCGACGAGAGTGAGTGGACTCCCCCGAAACTGTAGAGCGGGCAAAATGGCTTCTGGCTGCTTACTGTATAATCGAATTGATTTTGTCGATTGACGGAATGGGCGTTTATTGGTCTGCGGGTGCGTATGCTCGTGCGATCTAGACGCCCACTCTTTTTGACGAGACGATTCGCGAATTTTGAATTAGATCGTTTGCGTTACGTCGCTTCTTTCGAGAGGTAACTATGTGGGGCTTGTTTTTTGCTGCAGTGCTTGCTGGGGTTGTTTTTCTGTACCTTCCGGGAATGCTGGCTCTATTAGGATTTCGCGTTAGACCTTCGTTCGCGTTTGCCCTTGCGCCTTTGTTGGGTGTTCCCGCAACTGTCGCGCTAACTATTGGGTATTCGATGGTTGGTGTAGAGAGCAATTGGGTATCCGTGTTCTTGCCTCAGATTATTCTAGGCTTATCGCTTTTATTGGTTGGCAGGACGTTTGGTTTCAGCTTTGACGGTTGCTCAACGGAAATCGCTCGAAGCGATTTAAAAAATCTGCTGCTGTATTTGGTCCTCGGTGTTGCATTGTCGTCGATTATGTTTGTCACATTCTTGCAAGATCCAACTCATTACTCGCAGGGATACGATAACGTCACTCACCTAGGGTCTATTCGCAGTTATGTCGATTCGGGCAATTGGTCTCCTTTCGGCATCTCTCTTTACGTTGGCGCCGATGGAGCAATCGCTCCGCTAAGCGGATCGGGTTTTTATCCTTCTGTTTGGTATGATGTCGCAGCGTTTATGGTTAGTTTGCTGGGTGTTCCCGTTTCGCTTTCAGAGAACGCGGCAAATCTGGTTTTTATCGGAGTGGTTTACCCATCTTGCATGTTTGCGTTTATACGCATCGTGTTTCGCGATCGTCCCGAAGTGGTTCCTTGGGGCGCAGTTTGTACGCTTGCCTTCTCGGCGTTTCCTTGGCAGATTCTTGCATGGGGTCCGTTGTATCCCAATACGGCGGCCTTTTGCTTTCTTCCGCTTGTTTCGGCAATGTTTATTGGGTTGTTGAGTGATGCGTCGTCGGTTAAACGTAGCGTATCGCTGTTGCTCCTCTTTCTTCTGGGTGCGGTTACGCTTGCTCTCTCTCAACCGAATGCGGTTTTCTCCTTAGGCGTTTGGCTGGCTCCGTTTCTCGTATATCGCGTTGGCGTTGCTGCTGGTTCGTTGCGCTTCCGAGGCGAGGCAGGCTGGGGCTTTCGTATCTTGGCTTCTATTGCAACGGTATTTGCCATTTGCTTGATATGGGTAGTTATGTACCGATTGCCGTTTTTGCAGGCAGTGGTTCAATACTCATGGATTGCCGTTCTGTCAAAGCCCGAGGCGTTCTTGAGCGCCCTTACTCTTGGCTTTATGACCTCAGGAACCCAACTAATATTGATGGTACTGGTTGTTGTCGGTGGGCTTTGGACGTTGAGGAACCGCCAATGGCTGTGGCTTTCCTTTTCTTTTGCATTTGCTTGTGGCCTGTTTGTTGTTGATGCGTCGTCCGATGGCCCCTTGCAGCACTTGTTGACCGGATTTTGGTACACGGACTATTATCGCGTGGCCGCGATGGCTGCCATGTTTGCTGTCCCTTTAGCGAGTATGGGGGCTTCTTACTTCGTAAATGTGATTTCGGGTGTCCTTCGGGGCCTTTGCGGATCAAAAAGCAACTTCCATTCCCGTCTGGGGGCGATTGCAGCGATCCTTGCGTTGTTATTTGTGGGAACCGTTTTTCCTGCGTCTGGAAGCGATGATGACGATTCGGGTATCGCGTCTAAAATGAAGGGCAACTCGTTCTATTCGGTTTGGGGTCAGCTTTCCTGGGGAAACAATGTTGACTTCGTTTATACGACTGAGGAAAAGGAGTTTGTTAAGAAGGCGAAAGGGGTTTTGCCTGAAGAAACCCTTGTGATTAACAACCCCAATGACGGCAGTTGCTTCTGTTTTGTTGCCGACGACTTGCGAACTTATTATCGCTACCTTAATACGTATGGGGCTGCAGGAGAGTCTTCGGACAGCGAGCTGATACGTGGACGTTTGGATGCCGTCGCTTACGACGATGAGGTTAAGAGTGCGGTGCGAAATGTAGGTGCGGAATATGTTCTCCTCCTTGATCAAGGCCGAGAGCATGATCCCGAGGATCCCGATAGCTACTTCTTTTTGGGGAACGAGAGAACAGAGTTATGGAATGGCATCAATTCGATTCGCGATGACACTCCGGGATTCGAAGTTGTCCTCGCTCAAAAGGACATGCGACTTTATCGAATCGTAGAGACAGAAGATCTGCCTTCGCTTCAATAATTCGATCGAACCCCTGCTTTTATGCGAGATGGCTAGCAAATTCGCCTCAGGCTGCTGGTTGCGATCATCGGCGCAACCAGTAAAGTAGCTTCTCGTTAAGGGGCGCGTGTTTTCTATACACGTATTTCCAGTCGCGCAAGATATCTTTGGACTTCATGATTGCTTTCCCGTCCATGAGAGAAAGCATCTTCGCAATTGCTGCGGCGATTTCTGGGTCATTTCGATCGAAGCCTCTTTCGAGCATGTCCAGGTAAGCGCAGCCGCGAGAGTAGTGGGCATCTAGAATGTGCGGTTCGGTGATGTTATTGCGTTTGAGTATTTCGTCCATGTCGAACCATCGGTTGTAAATGATGGACGGGTCCTTGACGTTGCTCGAGGACCCCGATTCGAATTCGCGATAGTAATACAGGGGTTCGTCGATGTAGACGATGCTGCTTGCTGCCAGCATCGTTTCCATGAGCCAAGGGTTGTCCGCCCAACCAGCGCCAGGGATCTCTTTCATTTTGATATTGTTGTCAGCCAGCCATTCGCGCTTGTAGATGGCTGTCCAAATGCTTGGGTGGTAATACAGAAGCGAAGCATCTTGGTCAATGGTGAAGCGCGTGTTCACGCATTTAACCTTGCCTTGGTAATAGCTCGGTTCAATGCCCTCTCTCGAAGTTCCCGCGTTGCAAACGCGCCAGTAGGAGCCTTTCACTATGTCGGGGAATTCGAATTGCCGAGCGGCGTTGAACAGCTTTTCGAACATACAGGGGTCGATGTAGTCGTCGGGCTCGACGATGCCGACGTATTGCCCTCGCGCGATTGAGAGGCCCGTGTTGACGCCCTTGCCGTAGCCTTCGTTTTGCTTGTGAATTGGTACGACGCGTTTGTCTTTTTCTGCGAATCGATCGATGATTTTCACGGATCCATCGGTTGCCCCGTCGTCGATGCAGATGATCTCGATGTCTTGAAGCGTTTGGCTGCATACGGAATCGAGGCACTGCTCCAGATACTTTTCGACGTTGTATATGGGGAGGATCACCGATACCGCGGGATTGCTGTTCATTGCGGTCTGATTTGTGCTTTGGGTCATACTCTAAGGGTCTTTCTCGACTATGTCGGCAGCGCTAATATAGCGCGCTGTGTCTGGGCGTTCTCATTATAGTGCCTGTCTTATTTGCTTCGTCGCTGACCGAGCAAATGGATTTGACGTTATTGTTTCTCCTTTGAATACGGTAAAGTGAGACTGTTGGGATTTGATATTTGCAATCCATTCTGGTCGATTGCGTTGGGGATTGAATTGGGTAAATTAGCTGATTTGCGGGGGCGCATGTTTCCTCCGTCTTCGCGCTCGTTCCACGAGCTGTTCGCTGAAATTCTTTGGCTTCACGATGATGTTCGTGCCTTAAGGAATGAGACGGCGATGTTGCGTGAGGAGATCGCAACCCTTCGTAAAGAAGCCTCTGTGAAACTTGATGCTCACGACACCCATTCCAAGATGATGCTTTGGCCTCTTCTCGCTCTCGACGGAGAAACCGAGGCGGAAACAAAGCTGCGCTTCTTTCGCAACCTGCCAAAGGCACAGGGCGATTTTCGTCTTTTGCAGATGGGGTGCGCTCAGCTTCTTTTCGAATTCGATGATGTTTGCAAGGTCGCAGGTGTCGAGTACATGCTTATGTACGGATCGCTTCTTGGCGCAGTTAGACATGAAGGGTTCATTCCATGGGATGACGATCTCGATGTTTGTATGACGCGTGGGGACATCACTCGGCTTATGGCAAGCGTAGAGGACGATAGCAGGTATCAAATCACTGAGCGCTTCGATTGGTATGCCCATTGCCGTCAGATTCGTTTTAAATACAACGATGTGAACAACCCCTGCTTCATCGATCTCTTCATTCTCGATTATGCTTCAAGCGTTTCTGATTCTTCCTTCGAAAGGTTGCTGGAGGTTCGTCGGAAAATGATCCGCGAGATGGATGAAAGGGAGGATCTTCGTTTTTGGCAAGAGGAAGAGCGCTATTTAGATGCTTCTTCAGAGCGTGCGGGTGAGATTGACGAAATTTTTCGTCGTTATCAACAAATGATGGCCGACGAGGGTCTTTACGTTTCAAAAGATGAGGCAGTTGGTCTGAATTGGGGGATTGACAACTGCTATTTTGAAGGAAATGGAAATTTGGGATACAGCTTTGCTGAGCTTTACCCTTTGTTGCGGGTCCCGTTCGAGGGGCATATGCTGCTTGCCCCGGCTAACTGCGATTCGGTTCTTCGCCATTCATATGGCGATTACCTTGAACTGCCCGATGACATTCACTCCCACTTTCATCATGTCCCGAGGGAAATGCTGTCTAACGAGGCGGTGAGAAACGCTATTCGTAGTTCTCTGCCAAGGTCGTCCATCTTGTAATCTCTTTCTTGATGTCGTTGGGTAACTTAGCTCCTCCGCCGCCGATGAGCTGTTCTGCTAGAATGGCGTAAGATTATTCGTTCGGACATGACATTCGGAGGTTGTTCCAATGGCTCAGTACGACTACTTGATCGTTGGCGCTGGTCTTACCGGCGCCGTTTTTGCCCACGAGGCTCAGAAGATTGGCAAGAAATGTCTGGTTATCGACAGGCGCGATCATATTGCCGGCAACGTATACACCGAAGAGGTCGAGGGCATTAACGTTCATCGTTACGGTGCTCATATCTTCCATACCTCGATGAAGGACGTTTGGGGCTACGTTAATCAGTTCGCTGAATTCAACAACTACGTGAACAGCCCGATCGCCAACTACAAGGGCGAGATTTACAACATGCCCTTTAACATGAACACGTTCTCCAAGATGTGGGGCGTGGTCACGCCGGCCGAAGCTAAGGCCAAGATCCAGGAGCAGATCGATGCTGAGGGCATCGGCGAGCCTCAGAACCTCGAAGAGCAGGCGCTTTCGCTCGTTGGTCGCGACATCTTCGAGAAGCTGGTGAAGGGTTACACCGAGAAGCAGTGGGGCCGCGATTGCAAGGATCTTCCTGCCTCCATTATCAAGCGCCTTCCGTGCCGCTTCACGTACGACAACAACTACTTTAACGACCGCTTCCAGGGCATCCCCATGGGCGGCTACACCAAGATGGTGGCCAATATGCTTGAGGGCGTCGAGGTTCGCACAGGCGTTGAGTACAAAGATCTCATCGCCGAGCAGCCCGACATCGCCGATCGCGTGATCTACTGCGGTCCCATCGACTCGTTCTACGATTACAGCCTGGGTCAGCTTGAGTACCGCAGCCTGCGCTTCGAGACCGAGGTTCTTGACGAAACCGATCACCAGGGCGTTGCCGTCATGAACTACAATGAACGCGAAGTTCCGTACACCCGTGTGATCGAGCACAAGCACTTTGAGTTCGGCACTCAGCCTAAGACTGTCATCACGCGTGAGTATCCTGCCGACTGGAAGCCGGGCGACGAGCCTTACTATCCCATTAACGACGAGCGTAACACGGCGCTGTACGAGCAGTATCGCGAGCTTGCCGACCGTGAGGGCAAGGTTGTGTTCGCAGGTCGCTTGGGCGGTTACAAGTACTACGACATGGACAAGGCCATCGCGGCTGCGTTCGATGTGGTTCGCGCCGAGCTTGGCGTCGATCCCGTGGCTGGTCTGTAGGGGCTCTGCCGGTCTCGCTTAGAGCAACGTGTAGTTGACGAAAGAAAGCCCGTCTTTGCCCCAGCTTGCTGGGTCTTGGGCGGGCTGTTGTTGTTTCTTGTTTAGTGTGTACGTGGTTGATTCTCAGTCGCCAGGGGCATGAGATTTGCTAGCATCCTTTTTCGTTTTTTACGGTATTTAATGCTGAAAACGAGGTTATGCATGAGCTCAAGTGGCGCGGTTAGGCAAAGATGGGTTGATCACGTAAAGTGTTTAGCGATTCTTGCGGTCGTCCTTGGCCATACGTACGTTATAGGCAACCCGATCCACTCGTTCGTCTACTCCTTTCATATTCCGCTTTTCTTTGTCGTCTCGGGGTACTTCGTCAAGCCCGTCAAACCTGATCTTGCCAAAATAGCTTCTAGGCTTCTGGTTCCGTATCTGCTGATTTGCCTTTCTGACCTTATCATCCATATCGTTACAGAGGGGGCAAGTCTTGCTGTTGTCAGGAAGATAGTTCTTGCTTCGATATGGGCTTCAGGTGGCGATGTCCCTATTCTCGGCATTTCTGGAATTGGGCTCGCTTGGTTCTTGATGGCGCTATTTGTGGCAAGGGTGGTCTTTCAGCTTCTTCAGAATTTTTTGGAATCCCGAAAAACCAATCGGGCCATTATCTGCTTGATCTATTTCCTAATGATGCTTTCTGGTTGGCAAATTGGACGTGTTCTATTTTTGCCTTTTGCGCTTAATCAGGCACTGGTGGCAACTTTCTATCTATTCATTGGGTACTCCCTTAAGAACCAATGGGGAAAGGCGCTCGGACTTGGCGGCGTTAAGGGGAAATTGGCGCTTTTGACGGCGCTTTTCACGTGGTTCCTGTGTTTGAGCGCGGGTGTTTTTTACTCCATCGGAAACTTGTTCCACGTAGGATCCCTTCTCGCTGGTGTTGCGATGAGCGTTTCTTCTTCGGTGGCGATAATGATAATCGCTCGTTATCTTGGCGAGGACATGGGCGGTCGACAGTTTCGTTTCCTCTCTCTTATTGGGGTTAACTCCCTTCTCGTGCTTTGCATTCATTGGTTTGAATCGATTTTTATCGACTGGACCTCTTTTGTTCTAATGGGTGATTCCCTGTTGGGTTGGGTATGCGTGGATTTGCTCCATGTCGCATTGGTTGTTGCGATATCTTTTTTGTTTCTGGCGACTAGGCCCGTAGGGCTAAAAGAGGTTTAGCGAGTCAGCCTTGCACGATCGTTTTTTTGTTTTCATTGCTTTCGGTGGTGTCGGCCAAGGTCGGGGCACTATACTTTCCTTATAGCTGATTGAGTATATTTGGAGGATTATGGGCCGCTTGCTATTTCGCATCTCCGATGAATCAAGCTTATCCGCTCTTACGCCGCGTCAGCGTAAGCTTGTTGAAGGGGCGATGACGTATAATGCGCTGCTTCAACCTGGTCGTGCTCTCGAGTATAAGATTTACCTAGGGGGAGAGTGGAAATACCCGTGCCTCACCGATGTGACCACTCTGGACGGGTCCTTAACCGCAAAAGCGGGAATTGATCCTGTTTGCGAGTTTTCGGCGGTGTCTCTTGTCGAGAGTCAATCCGAATTTTCCCCTCATTACTATTTCGATGACATCCCTGTGATTGATTCAGGGGTTCGGCACATAGCCCTCACTTCAGACGACGATGTTGACGATGATCTCATGTTTGATCGTGGATACACATTTGCCGAAAAACTGTATCGCGATCTGGAGATTCGTAACCCTCTTTTGCTTGATGACGTGAGGGAATTCAATCGTCGAAGGAGAATCGCCGAGGGAAAAGAGGCAATTAAGCCTTCGGGGCTACCTTTGTATGAGGGGGCTGTCAAGGTATCGAACCGACCTGTCGCCTCTATCGCTCCTGGTCAAAGTGTTGTCGATGCGCCTAAAGCGGTTATCGTGGCTATGCACTGGCTTCAAGCGGGGGGCGCTGAGCGATGGGCTATGGAGACGATTCGACTCGTTCGTGAATCAGGAATGACCCCTATCGTTATTACTTCCATTAACAGCCATCAGCCTTGGATCACGAGTGCCGATCTAGAGGGCTCTGTGGTTATGAACTTGACGTTTCCGACTCAAGACAGGCCAGGAGACGAGCCTCTTCTTAGGGCCTTGTTCGAACAATTTGATGTTCGGGGGGTCTTGATACACCATTCCCGGTGGATGTACGACAGATTGTGGTGGGTAAAAAGATACTTCCCCTACGTTCCTGTTGTTGATTCTCTTCACATCGTCGAGTATAGGTGTCATGGTGGATATCCGGCTGAGTCTGTGTCTCATGATGGCTATATCGACCTTCATCACGTCATCTCCCCTCAGCTCGTGAATTGGATGACCGAGGTTCATGGCGTAAATCCAGAGAAGGTCGTTGACGCTCCCTTGGTGGATCTAACGGCAGACCTCAGCTCGCTTTCTTGCAAGGGTAGGGTTTCCAAAGATGCGCTTACCCTCGCTTTCGTCGGAAGAATAAGCCGTCAAAAAAGGCCGGATGCGTTTATCTATCTTGCGAAGAGTCTGGAAAAAAAGTACCCAGGCCGTTTTCGGTTCATCATGCACGGCAGTGGGGATATTGATGCTGTTGTAGATCGAATGATCGATCACTATGGTTTGAGCGGGGTCGTTGATCGGCGTTCTATCGACGTTCCCGTCTCCAAGACGTACGAGGATGCTGATATTCTAGTGATCTCCTCCGTGAACGAGGGAATTACGCTTACTACGTTTGAGGCTGTTTCTTCGGGCGTTCCTGTTCTCTCTACAGATGTGGGTTCCCAAAAAACGGTCATTCCCGCAGAGGCCTTGCTTGGGTCGAGCACGAGATCTTTCCAGAAGAAAGCGATGGATCTTGCGGTTAAGATGGATGAAGACGAGGGGTTCAGGCAAGCGATTTGGGGGAGCGAGAAAAAACTGATCGAGGATTTTTCTCAACTCGAGACGGCCGATAGCCTGTTCACTCGCATGATCAACGAATGGAAGTAGCTCTGATGGATAAACCAACGGTTGCGGCTGTTGTTGTCACTTACAATAGGCTCGAAAAGTTGAAGACGGTTTTGAGTTCCCTTGAAGCCCAGTCATGCCCTTTGACGCATGTTGTCTTGGTCAATAATGCGTCAAGCGATGGTACGAAGGAGTATCTCGAAACATATATTTCGGAGCATCACTGGGAGTGTGGCGCTCATCTTGATTTACTGAATCTGCCCGAGAACATTGGCGGTGCAGGTGGTTTTTCGGCGGGCATGAAAAGGGCTTACGATCTCGGGGCAGACTATGTTTGGGTTTCGGACGATGATGGCTACCCCGAACCGAACGCGCTCGAATCTTTGATCAACGGGTACGCCGCAGCTGTTGATGAAATGGGGCTCGACGTTCCGTTCGCTTGCTCTGTTGTTAAATTTACTGATGGTTCGATTTGTGAGATGAATAATCCCGTTACGGCTTGGGACTGGGGCAGGCTTTTGGTTAAGGGTCAGAATTCTGTTCTTGTGACTTCTTGTTCGTTTGTGTCAGTCCTTGTTCCTAGGTGGGCTTTGGAGGATTTCGGTTTACCGTACAAAGAGTACTTCATCTGGTTTGACGACGCCGAGTACACACGCCGTTTATCGAAGGGATGCCCTGGGATTCAGGTTCTCGATAGTGTGGTTGTTCACGATATGGGCGAGAACAGAGGTGTCAACTTTGGTCAGATCAATGAGGCAAATGCCTGGAAGTTTGCGTATGGTATTCGCAACGAGGCTTCCTTTAGGCTTCATCACGAAGGAAGAGCTAGCTATTTAATGTTTTGCAGGACGGTGTGCCTCCAGATGAAGGAAGGTGGCGTTTCTCCCAAGCTTCAGCAGAAAATGAAAGCTAAACTAAAGGAAGCGATTAAGTTTAACCCTAAACCTGAGTATCCTCAGGTTTAGATTCTCGTAAGATGATGGTTTCACCTTGTTAGGATAGGGCCATTGGACGGCGACGGTTCTTGAAAAGTCGCAACGGAAAAGGGCCCGACGGGCCCTTTTCCGTTTACGGGCGCAAGCTTGCGCGGGATATTGTCGGTGACGCATGAAAGGGGAAGAAAATGATCGACAAATCGGCATTCCATTCGTTGAGCTATGGCATGTACGTCATTGGGGCTTGCCACGAAGGCGCGAGCTTCGGCTGCGTGGCGAATACGTTCGTTCAGGTAACTTCTTCGCCGTTCCAAGTGAGCGTCGCCCTCAACAAGGACAACGCTACGACATCTGCCATTCGCGCTGCGAGGCGTTTCACCGCGTCGTGCTTGTCCGAGGACGCCTCGATGGAGCTTATCGGCACCTTTGGATTCCACACCTCAACCGAGTTCGACAAGTTCGCGCGTCACGCAAGCGCCTGTGATGCTGCGGGTATGCCCGTCCTCGCCGAGAGCTGCTGCGCTTGGTTTTCGGCGAAGGTGGTGCAAGAAGTTAATTTAGGCACGCATATCCTGTTTGTGGGCGCTGTGGAAGAGGCTAAGCGCGTGGAGGGCGCTGCTGCGCCTATGACCTACGCTTATTATCATCAGGTTAAAGGCGGCAAGACGCCGCCGAAGGCATCGAGCTATCTAGGCGAAGAAGAGCTCCCGGAGACCGACGGCCCTGGTTCCTCGGTCGTGAAGGCATCCACGGACCCCGGCGCCTCTAAGATTGCCTGGCGTTGCACTGTTTGCGGGCACATTGAATACGCTGAAGAATTGCCTGCTGATTACACGTGCCCGGTATGCGGTGTTGGCAGGGAGCTGTTCGAGCGCATTGAGTTGTAGCTGCTGGATACACGAAGGCCGTCGACGGGGCGTTTGGTTGCCTTGTCGACGGCCTTTTGGTTTGCGGAGGCGGATTCGCTTATTCGGCAGTGTGCCAGCCGAAGGGCGCCATGTCGATGTCGTCCTCGGTGCGAGTGCGAGCGGGTGCGTCGTCATCAATCGCGCCGATGGCGAGCATGGCAAGAAGCTCCCATTCGTTGGAGATGCCAAGCACGTTGCGAACGTAATCGCTGGAAGCTTGGTCGTTCTCGGTAACGCGGCCGCGGCCTTGAATCCAGCAGCTTCCAAGATCCAATTCGTTTGCCATGAGGTGCATGTTGGTCATGACCACCGAGCAGTCTTCGATCCATGTATCTGCGATTTCAGGGTTCCCGAACACGGCAATCACGGCAGTGGTGGTGTCGAAGATTCCTTGGCGCGGCGTGCGTGCTGCCGAGAGCTTCTTGATGGTCTCGGCGTCGTCAACTGCCACCAGCTTCCAAGGCTTCTTGTTGCGCCCGACAGGGCCGGTGAGTCCAGCTCGTGCGATTTCCTCAATCTGAGTGCGTGGGATTTTCTCGCCGGTGAATTTGCGGGTGCTGTGGCGAGCTAACAGGGTATCCATGAGCGTCATGATGATTCCTTTTCTGCGGTGTGATTAAAAGAAAAGCCTGCTCAGACGTAGATTCTCGTCTGAGCAGGCTTGAACGTGTGGTGGAGGCGCGGAGAATCGAACTCCGGTCCATACTAGACCCTCGGTCAGGCTCTACAAGCTTATTCGGCGATCAGATTTAGGAAAGCGCGGCTCGTCGACGTGCGTTGCTTTCCGAGTCGGTTCGATCTTAGCCAAGGCCATACCGGCTACGTGCCTTGGAGCATTTCCCTAAAATGACACCGCACCCGAAACGGGAAAGATCTCGGGATTGGCGCGCGCTAGTAAATTAAGCAGCGAGAGCGTAGGAACGCTCGAAAGAAGTATTCTTGCCAATTAAACTTGACGTTACCCCTGTTTAACGTGGAAAGGAGACCACGACCTGCTCCTCACTTCAGACCTACCATGTCGAAACCAGTCGCCCCCGTTGGTTGCAGCCAAGCTGCTAAAGGGGAGAAGGCCCCACCTTTTCAAAGATCGAGCGGATGTCTTGTGCTGATAAGGTCGTTGCCGACCGTGTTTACTGCGGTCATTCGCTAGAGAAATAATTATACGCGCTTGTCCTGCGGCGGGCAAGTTGCTATCTAGGTGGGTCGACCACATGTTGTTGTTCAGTCGTGTGCTTGGCGGCATCGGGGCAGCCGCCCCTGCGCGCGGTCTTGCCTATCTGATAATGAAGTGCGTTTACCTAAAGAACGTTTCTTTTATCAGGGACGATGTTACAATCGCTTGCGAAAAGACGAGCCGGTTCCTGTACAAATTCGAATGGGATGAGAATTAACGTGAGCAAGTCGCGCGGCAAGCATGCAAAGGGCAATACTTCAAAACCCAAGAAGGGCAAAGATCTCAAAACTGCAGCCGACCAAGTCGCCGCAGTGCCTTCGGACGCTCAGGGCGCCGTCGATGCGGCAACAGGGGACGAGCCTGTCGTTGCGGATGTCCCTAAGGTCGAATCTACCACGGAAAACATTGCTGCAGATGACGCGACCCGCGCATTGTCGCCTGCGGAAAAAGCCGCGGCTCGTGAGTCGGTCGTTGACGGTTCGGGCGCATACGAAACCGAGGCGTACGATCGGGGCGCCTACGGAGACGCTTCCCCAGTTGCCTTTGCGGACGAAAAGGCTAAGAAGAAGGTTGATCGCAAGAAGGTCAAGAAGGTTCTGGGCATCGTTTGCGGTTCGATCGCGGGCCTGCTTGTGGCAGCCTACCTCGCCGGCATTGCTATTTTCTCGAACTGGTTTTTCCCAGGCACTTCGATTGGCGCCATCGATGCGTCTATGAGATCCTCCGCCGAAGTTGCCGCTCAGCTCGATGAAGCGGTGAGCGATTACCAGCTTACCGTCTCGGGTGATGGATTCAACTACACCATCGACACCGCTCGCGCAGGCGTCAAGATCGACTCTGCGGAGATCGTTAAGAAGATGCACGAGGCACTGCCCGCGTGGCAGTGGCCCTACTTGCTTTCCCAGAGCGATCACGCCCTTACCGACTTGTTCGTGGCCAATTACTCTGGTGGTTCCACGCTTGAAGCCGACCTCAAAGAAAAGGTTGAGGAGTTCAATAAGACGGCCACGCAGCCTCAGAACGCGACTATTGCTTATGACGAGATTAAAAAGCAGTTCGCAGTGAAGGTCGAAGTTCCTGGCACGGCGCTTGACACTGCCGCGGTGGTGAAGGCCGCTGATGTCGCCATCCTGTCCTTCCAACCCTCTGTGACGTTGGGGGTCAACGAGCTGAAGAAGGCTGACATTCTGTCTACGGATGCTCGTTTGAAGACCGCCGCAGATACGGCGACGCGCATGTGCGGCCTGACGGTCAAGCTCGTCATGGCTGGAAACGATGCCGGGTCGATCGGTCCCGATCAGATTTCCCAGTGGATCAAACTGGAAGACGACTTCAGCGTCTCGCTTGATGGTGGTCAGCTTGATGCGTATATCGCCGAGCTGCAGGGCAAGCTTGACACCGTTGGCTCCGAGCGCACGTACACACGCCCCGATGGCAAGGTCATCACGGTTTCCGGCGGCGTTTACGGTTGGGAAGTCGATGGCGAAGCGCTGCATTCCTCGATAACCGAGGCGGTGAAAAGCGGCGTTTCCCAGACGGTCGACATCCCCTGCGTTTCCGAGGGCGAGGTATACAACGGAGCCGGCGAGAAGGACTGGGGTAACCGCTACATCGACATCGACTTGGCTGAACAGCACGTTCGCATGTACAACGAGAGCGGCGACCTGATTTGGGAATCCGATTGCATTTCCGGCAAGCCTGACGGGGTGCACGACACGTCCGTCGGCGTTTTCTCGATGAATGCCAAGGCCAGCCCCTCGAAGCTTGTTGGCTACGAGAACGGCAAGAAGATCTACGAGTCGCAGGTGCGCTATTGGATGCCCTTCGTCGGTAACGCCATCGGCCTTCATGACGCCGATTGGCAGCCGGGCTTCGGCGGCAACATGTATGCAATCGGCTATGGTAGCCATGGTTGCGTGAACTTGCCAGTAGGCGCAGCAGCCGAGTTGTATGGTCTTACCCAGGAAGGCGACGTCGTCGTTTCTCACTGGTAGCGAATCGCGAGCGCCCATCCGCCCGTCGTTAAGGTCGTGGTCGGTGCGATCCTCTTAACTCTTGGTGTTGCAAACAGCGATGCAATTGAAGAGCCGCATGGCCCCACGATCTTGGGCTATGCGGCTCGACTTATTGTCAGATAGATTAGTTAGCGGAATTGGCTAGATTGCGGTGAGGTCGGCGAACGTCAGATCGATCAGCTTCGCCAAGTCGTTGGGAGGCATCTCGATTTGGTGCCCAACGCGTCCCGCCGAGAAGCAGATGGTGTCGTACAGGGCAGCGGTTTCGTCAATGGCGGTGGGGAACGCCTTTTTCATGCCCAGCGGAGAGCAGCCCCCGTGAACGTATCCAGTAAGGGGCAACAGCTCTTTCGCCTTGATCATCGCGACGGATTTCTCGCCAACCACAGTCGCTGCTTTCTTCAGGTCAAGCCCGCAGGCAACGGGGATCATGAACACGTAGTGCTCTCCCGATTTTCCTTGAGTGACGAGCGTCTTGAACACCCGATCGGGGTCTTCGCCTAAGATTTCTGCTAGCTGGGTTCCTGTGAACGAGAAGCCGTCTTCTACGTCGATACCGTGGTAAGAGGCGGCAAAACCAGCTGCTTCCACCTCTCGCTGCGCGTTGGTTTTGTGCTGCTGTTGTTTCGCCATGTTTAGCCTCGATGCCTGATCGTTTCTTGCTTTACCTGCTGGCGGATTCCAGCTTCGCGCGAAGCTCGCGAAGGGCGTTGCCGCGATGCGAGACCTCGTTCTTGCGAGCTTGCGGAACCTCTGCCAGCGTGAATTCGCCTTCGAACACGTCGGGCCAGAACAAGGGGTCGTAGCCGAAGCCGTTCTCACCCTGCGCCTTATGGCCGATGCGTCCTTCAACGATGCCATAAGCGGTGGTTTCAGTGCCGTCTTCGTCGATGAAGACGATGGAGCTGGCGAAGTGCGCGGTGCGCTTATCGTCGGTGACGCCTGAAAGGGCGGACAGCAACTTGGCGTTGTTCGCGCTATCGTCGGCATCTTTGCCGTCGGTGCTGGCGTAGCGAGCGGAATGAACGCCCGGTGCGCCATCGAGGGCGTCTACTACCAGGCCGGAGTCGTCTGCAAGCGCAGCAACGGGCTTGCCCGTGGCGGCTTGGGCGGCGTTGCGGGCGGCTTGGGCCTTGATGCGCGCGTTGCCTTCGAACGACTCTGCGGTTTCCTCGGGATCGGATTCGATGCCCATCTCGCGAAGCGTTTTGAATTCCCAGCCGGGGAAGTCGAGCGCGGTTTTGATCTCGGAAACCTTATGGGCGTTGTTGGTTGCCAGGACGACGGTTTTCACAGAAGACATGCTGTGCTCCTTTGATAAACAAAAAGGCCAGCTCTGCGGCTGGCCATAAGTTTCAATGGAGCGGGTGACGGGAATCGAACCCGCGTTATCAGCTTGGAAGGCTGAAGTTCTACCATTGAACCACACCCGCATTCGTCAAAGTGGTCGGGATGACAGGATTCGAACCTGCGACATCCTGCTCCCAAAGCAGGCGCGCTACCAAACTGCGCCACATCCCGACGTCCAGACAAGACATGCATTATATCAGAAGGTGACTTACTGAGAAAGGGGATTTTTGACGAAGACGCGCCCGCTGGAAGCCGTTAGCTCATTTTGGTTTTGCGCATTGCGTATGAGTGGCGGCGAATTGCGTTATGATTACGCAGTGCGCATCGTCTGCGGCGCAAGCCGCCTCGTGCGACATTCGTCTTTCGCGCGCCCATGGCTCAATGGATAGAGCAACGGACTTCTAATCCGTAGGTTGTAGGTTCGAGTCCTACTGGGCGCGCCATCTTCTTGCCACGGCTTTTATGCCCGCTCCCCGAACGTGAATTCGACGTGCTCCGCCACCAAACTTACTGTCCGTGACGGCAAAGGCGCTATAATTATTGTTTCATTGTCGTCGAAAGGATGGGCATCATGGCAGACAGCCTGAAAGGCCGCGATTTTCTGAAGCTTCTTGATTACTCCAGCGCCGAGATCGAGCATCTTCTCGATGTCGCTGCGAAACTAAAGGCCATGAAGAAAGCCGGTGTGCCTCATCGTTTCTGCGAAGGCAAGAACATCGTTTTGCTGTTCGAGAAGACGTCCACTCGCACGCGTTGCTCGTTCGAGGTTGGCGCTTACGATCTGGGCATGAACGTCACGTATCTCGATTCTGCCGGTTCGCAGGTTTCCAAGAAGGAATCCATTGCCGACTCCGCACGCGTGCTTTCTCGCTTCTATGACGGCATCGAATACCGCGGTTTCGGCCAAGCGGTTGTGCAGGAGATCGCCGATTTCGCCGATTGCCCCGTTTGGAACGGCCTTACCGACGAATGGCATCCCACCCAGATGATCGCCGACATGCTTACCATGCGCGAGATTTACGGTAACGACTTGCGCGGTCGCACGCTTGTATTCATGGGCGACGCGCGCAACAACGTTGCCAATTCGCTCATGGTCGTTTGCGCCAAGCTGGGCGTGAATTACGTTGCTTGCGGTCCGGTTGAAAACCAGCCCGACGCCGCCCTTGTTGAGACATGCAGGGAAATCGCCCAGCAGAATGGTTCCACCATCCTGTGCACGGCGGATGTCGCCGAGGGTTGCCGCGATGCCGATATCCTGTATACCGACGTTTGGGTTTCTATGGGCGAACCCGACGAGGTGTGGGATGCGCGCATCAAGCTCCTGTCTCCCTATCAGATCAACGAGCAGGCGTTCTCATACGCCAAACCCGATGCGAAGCTCATGCATTGCCTTCCCGCGTACCACGATACCAAAACCGCGGTAGGGAAGAAGATCGCCGACAAGTTCGGCATCACCGAGATGGAGGTCACCGACGAGGTGTTTGAGGGCCCGCGTTCGGTGGTGTTCGACGAGGCGGAGAACCGCATGCACGCCATCAAGGCCATCATGTACGCTACGCTCTCTGATGAGCCCCTTCCCGAGATTTAACCCGTTAAACGTTTTCGTAATCATTCGAGTCCAAGAAAGAAAGACTATGCAGATCCGCGAACAGTTAGAGAACATCGTCAACGAGGCAGTAACCGCGGCCATCGCCGACGGCTCGCTTGACATGCCCGAGGCCCCGGCGGCTGCGCTCGAGCGCCCGCGCGACGCAGCGAACGGCGATTGGGCTTCCACGGTTGCCATGCGTTCGGCGAAGCTTGCCCATAAGGGCCCGCGCGATATCGCCCAAACGCTCGTCGACCATCTTCCCGAGAACGACGTCATCGCTTCCGCCGAAATCGCCGGTCCCGGCTTCATCAACTTCCGCCTTTCTGCATCAGTGTTGCAAGGTGTTGTCTTCGCTGTTCGCCAGCAGGGTTTCGATTATGGTCGTGGTCAGGCCAAGCCCGGTCGCATCAACCTTGAATACGTTTCGGCGAACCCCACCGGCCCCATGCATGTGGGTCATGGTCGTTGGGCTGCTTTGGGTGACGCCATGGCTCGCGTCATGCGTCATGCCGGCAACGACGTGTACGAGGAGTTCTACGTCAACGATCACGGTGTTCAGCTTGACGTGTTCGCGAACAGCGTGAACGTTCGCTACCTTCAGGCTCTTGGCCAGGACATCGAGATACCCGAGAAGTGCTACGGCGGCGGCTACGTTTCCGACATCGCTCAGGACATCATCGCCTCCGATGGCGACAAGTGGCTTTCTGTTCCCGAAGACGAGCGCGTCCTCGCTTTCCGCGAGCTTGCTTACAAGAAGATGCTTGCTCTGACGCAGGAAACTCTTGCGGGCTTCGGCAATCATTTTGACATGTTCTTCTCGGAACGCTCTCTTTACGTTCCCGACGAGGACGGCAAGAGCGCTGTCGATCGCGCGCTCGACCTGATGCGCGAGAAGGGCTGCATCTACGAGAAGGACGATGCAACTTGGTTCCGCTCCACCGATTTCGGCGACACAAAGGACCGCGTTCTTATCAAGGCGAACGGCGAGTTCACGTACTTCTTTAGCGACATCGCTTACCACTACAACAAACTTAGCCGTGGTTTCGACCACCTCATCGATATTTGGGGCGCCGATCATCATGGTTACATCGCGCGTTGCGAGGCCATGCTTACGGCTGGCGGCCACGAGGGCGCTCTTGAAGTCGTTCTTGGCCAGCTGGTCAACCTTTTGCGCAATGGCGAGCCTGTTCGCATGTCGAAGCGTACCGGCGAGATGATCACCTTTGCCGAGCTTATCGAGGAGGTCGGCCCCGACGCTACGCGTTATCTCATGTTGTCGCGCTCGAGCGACCAGCCTATCGATTTCGACATCGAGATTGCCAAGAAGCAGGACTCCACGAATCCTGTTTACTACGTTCAGTATGCCCATGCTCGCATTTGCTCGATTCTGCGCAAGGCCGCGGGCATCGAGCTTGCCGACACGCCCGCCGAAGAGCTTGCGGCCGCAGCGGTTCCCGTTGATGTCGACTTGAGCGTTCTCACGCATCCTGCTGAGCTTGCCCTTATGCGTAAGATGGATGACTTTGCTGAGCTTATCGAGCTTGCTGCTCGTGACCGCGCTCCGTTCCGCTTGACTCATTACGCCGAAGAGCTTGCGGCTGCGTTCCATCACTTCTATACCGAGTGCCGTATTATGGGCGAAGACGCTGCGGTTCAGAATGCACGACTTGCGCTGGCGGACAGCGTCCGTATCGTGCTGGCTCTTACGCTTAGCTTGCTTGGCGTTTCGGCTCCGGTGTACATGCAGCCTCGCGAGGAATCTCAGGTGGAAACCGCTTAGTTCCTCGTTGTCGCTTTCGCTTGTGAATAAGCAGCGCCCTGATGGATTGCCGTCAGGGCGCTGCTTGCGTTTGCGAGGGATTGCGACGATTGCTGAGGCACGTCGCGGCTTGTTGTGGCTGAATCGGTCTGGCTATCAACCGGACTCTTTTGCCGCGTACACAGGCCCTGATGGGACGCTGCGGCCCTTTAGAAGTAGTCTTCTAGATCCAGTTCCATCATGTGGACGTTGCGGCGCATGTGCTGCGCTGCGGCACGGGAGAGGCGGCCTTCGTCGTAAGCAAGCTGAATCTGCTCGAGCTCAAGGTGCAGGGCGGGGCGCAGCACATCTTCGGCGCGGTCTTCGAGGCTGGTGATGTCGGTGATCGAAGGGCTTTTCGCCTGCAGCGCCGCAATCGCGCGTTGGTATTCGATGATCAGGCGGCTGAACGACTCAGAGGCGTAATCGGAGTCGGCCATCTCTTTCTGCATGCGCTCGATGCCGTACTTCAGAGCGTCGATTTGCAGCTCGCGCCTGACACGCCCGCTGTCTTCTCCTCCTTCTTGCAAGGGAATCTTTTCGCGAAGGGTGTGGAATACCGCCCTAAGCGAGCCGATCACGCGACGCGCTCGGCGATTCAAGCTTGCTTTGCGTACCTTCTCTTGGCGGAGCATCGATTCGCCGCGTGCAAGAATATTCATGACTTGATAGCCTTCGACGGGCGGGACTGTTCCGGCATCGATGCGGTCCCACACGTATTCCTGCTCCCACTGAAGGACGAGGATGCGCACGTCGGTATCAGACTCTTCTTCAAGGTAGTCGTTGTCGTTTTGCAGGCGCGTGATGCGGTCATTGTATTGACGGATAACCTCCGTCACGCCAGCGCGGTTGCCGGGTGTGATATGCGCACTGAGGTCTTCGACGACGGCGCGCAGGATCTCGATACTGGTTTCGGCGTCTTGTTTTTGGCTTTCCGACTTCTTCTCGACGCGCGGGGCAAGTAACGGAACTACGTAGGTTGCCAGTAATAGCGAAACGACGATAACGCCGCTGGCAAGGAAGATGAGCAGGTCGCGATCGGGGAATCGCACCATACCGCCGCCAGTGGTCACCCATGTGGGGATGGTGAACATGATTGCCAAGGTGATGGTTCCCTTGGCGCCGGAAAGCGTGGTGATAAGGGCAGATCGCATTTGCTCTTTGAACGGCCTTGTGCGTCCCTTGCGCTTGTCGACCAGCTTCTCGGAGACGATGGACCAGATAAGGCGCGTTCCGTGCATGATCAGCACGATGACGATGATGTAGATGACAAGGTCGAATGATGAGATGCCGTCGTCGCTCCAGGTGTTGCCTATTGCGTTGGGCAGCTGTGTGCCCAGAAGAACGAACACGACGCCATTCAACGCGAAGGCGAAGACCTCCCAGAAGCTTGAGGACACGATGCTCAAGCGCGAAGCGTGGGGTCCGAGGTGCTGCTTGCTCAGCGACATGACGATGCCGCACGTGACAACGACGATGACACCGCTGACGTGAAGGATGCCGCCCAGCATGTAAACGATGAAGGGCGTGAACACCTCGAGGGTCACGTGGAAGGTGATGCTCTCCAGACCGAGGTCGCTGATCTTGTGGATGAGCCAGTTGATGAACAGGCCAAGTGCCAAGCCCAAGAGCAATCCTCCGATGAACTCGATAGCGAAGTCTTCGACGGCGCGGAGAAGCGAGAAGGCTCCGGTTGTCGCGGCGGCGATGGCGAACTGGAATGAGACGATGCCGGAAGCGTCGTTGAGGAGGGACTCGCCTTGTAGGATGGCTTGCTGCCGAGAGGGGATTTGTGCTTCTTTAGACACAGAGGCCACGGCAACGGCGTCGGTGGGTCCAAGGGCGGCGCCCAACGCGAAAGCTGCAGCAAGCGAGATCGAGGGGATCATGAGGTGCACGGCGAAACCCACGGCAAGTGTGATGACCACGACAAGGCCGATGGCGTATGAGAGGAACGTTTTCTTGTAGTGCCAAAGAGCGGTCTTGTCGGAATTGACGGCCTCATGGAACAGTAGCGGCGCGATGAAGACGACCAGGAACAGATCGGCGCTGAGTCCGATCTGAATACGGTTTCCCGCAAGGATGGCGATAACGACGCCCATGGCGATCTGGGCGAGAGGGACTGATACCTTGGGGATGATCTGCTCGACTACCGACGAGACCAGAACAGCTGACATTAGCAAAAGGATAAGTTGGAATGTGGCCATAGACCGAGCCGCCTTTCGGGGTGTGGGATTGACCTTTGATTATACGCGACGCACATTGCGGGTTTGAGAAGACCATTGCATTGTCGCAGCTTGGTTACTTGGCTGATTCACCTTCAATATGCCTTATGCGCTGAATGGCGCAATCTATTTGCATGTTGGTTTGTGTGCGTTTTGGGGAAGGGAGGCGCTTTGAAAAAAAACCTTGCATTTTCTTCGGTACGTCCGTATTATCTATCCTTGCGCACACGGTGGGTGTCGCCCAGTTGGCTAGGGCGCCAGATTGTGGCTCTGGAGGTCGAGGGTTCGAGCCCCTTCACCCACCCCAGCGCGCTTATACGAAATACACGGACTGTTAGCTTAGTTGGTAGAGCAGGGGACTCTTAATCCCAAGGTCCGGGGTTCGAGTCCCCGACAGTCCACCATTTCGTTCGCGCAGCGCATACATACATAGTTTCACGGACTGTTAGCTTAGTTGGTAGAGCAGGGGACTCTTAATCCCAAGGTCCGGGGTTCGAGTCCCCGACAGTCCACCATTTGAATCCAAAGCCCCGCAAGGGGCTTTTTCGTTTTTTCATTCCCGCAATCGCCGAAAAGGCGGCCAGGTAGAGGCTTGGGGTTGGCTTATAGGACGATTGCCCCAGCAAATTGCCGTGGTCTATCTAAGCGGGGCCGTTCCTAAAACGGGGTGGCAAGATCAAGCCGATTTTTAGCAAGCCTTTTGCGCACGCTTTTCTTTGGCGTGGTCGATGAATGAGGGAACCTGCGCAAGCATCACGGCGATGAACACCAAAGCACAGCCGAACAGCTCGATGCCGCCCAAGCGCTCGCCAAGGATGAGCCAGCCGCCAATGCCTGCAAAAACCGACTCTAGGCTCATGAGAATCGAGGCGACCGTCGGGTCGGTGGTTTTCTGCGCAACGATCTGGAGCGTGTAGGCAACGCCGTCAGAGAGGATTCCTGCGTAAAGGATCGGGATCGCCGCAGCGATGATCATCGCGAGGGTAGGATGCTCGAAGACAAGGGCCATGACCAACGAAACGCCACCGGAGACGATGAGCTGCACGCGGGATAGGCGCACGCCGTCAACGTTGGTGAACCGATCGATGACGATGATGTGCGCTGCGTATCCCACGGCGCACATCAGAACCAGAACATCGCCTACGTAAAGATCGCCGAACCCGTTGGGTACGCAAAGGAAATACATGCCGATGACGGCTACGCCAACCGAGCAGAACACCAAGGGGTGGGGTTTCTTGCCGACGAATACGGTGAAAAGGGCGACCATGATCATGTACGTGGCGGTGATGAAGCCCGATCTGCCCGAGGCTCCCGCGTCGGCGGGATAGGACGAGATACCGCATTGCTGGAGAAAAGACGAAGCGCACAAAACCAAGCCGCATGCGGTTCCGCCAATGATCAGGAGGCGTTTTGTGTAACGGCCATTGAGGACGGAGCTGTTGGATTCCGACACCCTGTCAAAGGATTCATCGGTTTTGCTGCGTACGGCGTCGCAAGGCGCGATGTCGCTGCCGCTTTTCTTTCTAAAAGCGATGACGAAGGTCAGGAAGAGCGCGCCTACGAAGTTTCTTGAAGCGTTGAAAGTGAACGGCTGGATATCGCCTGAGGCGCTTGTCTGGGCAACGAAGGCGAAGCCCCAAAGCGCTGCGGTTGCAAGGAGCATAAGGGGGCCTTTGAGCTTGTTCATTGACTATCCTTGATGTTTGATTGAGGTGATTTTTACGCCGCACATCGCTTTTGGCTTGATGCCTGACCGTCAAAGCTTCAACTAATTAGTGAGTGGGGCGTGTTTGAAGGCACGCAGATTTTAGCAAAACCCGCATTGCGTTGATTGGTTGTGTACTAAGATACACGAAGCGAAGGTAACCAACTCCTCGTGAAAGGATCGCAATGTCTCGAGTGGTGCAAGGCGACAAGCTCGCCGACTTCACATATCAAACCGCATACGAACAGAATCTGAAAATCTCAGACACGGTGAAGCGTGTTGAGGGGAAAACCGCCATCGTTTTCCTGCGCTACTTCGGATGCGTGCTATGCCAGTACAACATGCGCGAGTTCATTGTGAATCACAGCGTCATTTCGAAGACCGGCGGCCAGCTTATCGTGGTTCTGCAGTCTGATCCCGCTATCGTTCGCGAGCAGACCGAGGGCAAAGATCTGCCATACGACATTATCTGCGACAAAGATCAGGAGCTTTACAAGCTCTTCGAGATCGGCTCGGCTGCCTCCAAGATGGATCTCTTCGACGACGAGGGCCGTGCTTTTATCGAAAAGCTTAAGGCCGAGGGTTTCACTCATGGCGCTTACGAGGGTAACGAGCAGCAGCTCCCCGCGCTGTTCATCGTCGACAACGATCTCAACGTCGAGTACGCGCATTACGCCACGCTGGCAACCGATATGCCCGACTCTCACGAGATCGCCGCGATGATGTAATCCTTCGCTCTTTTGATCTTTTAGGGTCGATCGGAAATCGCGAAAACATTAATTCATGTGGCCGCCGATCAATGTCGGCGGCCTTTTCGTGTCTGTTGCAGGTTCCCTAAGTGCTTTCGGCGCAAGCTTGATGTAAGGACTCGCCCAATAAGAAACCCCCGTCTCATCGGAGAAACAGGGGTTTCGTTGTGCTTGCTGTGCACGCAACGAGCGTTATATGTTGCGTGCGGGGCTATTCGCGGTGTGCGTGAGCCTCGTCGGTATGGGGTGCGACAAGCGGGGTGTTGTCCTTGCCCATGACGAAGTCGGTACGACCGGCGCGGATCCACTCGCGATACTCTGCGGTAGCGGTGAACAGAACGTCGGAGGACGAGTTCAGAGCGGTCTCGCAGGAGTCCTGGATAACGCCGATGATGAAACCGATGGCAACAACCTGAATGGCGATGTCGTTGGGGATGCCGAACAGCGAGCAAGCAAGCGGGATCAGCAGGAGCGAGCCGCCGGCGACACCGGAAGCGCCGCATGCGCTGACGGATGCAAGCACCGACAGGATGACGGCGGTGGGGGCGTCGATGCTGATGCCCAGGGTGTAAGCCGCGCACATTGCCATGACGGTGATGGTGACGGCAGCGCCTGCCATGTTGATGGTGGCGCCCAGCGGGATGGACACGCTGTAAGAGTCCTTGTTCAGGCCGAGCTTCTCGCAGAGCTCCATGTTAACGGGGATGTTAGCGGCAGAGCTGCGGGTGAAGAACGCGAACAGGCCGGAATCCTTCAGGCAACGGAAGATCAGCGGGAATGGGTTCTTGCGGGTAACCACGAAGACCATGAGGGGGTTCACGACCAGGGCGATGAAGAACATGCAGGCAACCAGCAGCAGGATGATCTGACCGTACTCGACGAAGATGTCCAGGCCGTTGGTGGAGACGGAGGTGTACACCAAACCGAAGATGCCGAACGGGGCAAGCTGGATGATCCAGCCGACGACGGTGGAAACGGCAGTCGAGATGTCGTTGAACACGTCGTTGGCGGCCTGAGAAGCCGACCGCATGGCAAGACCCAGAACGACAGCCCAAACAAGGATGCCGATGTAGTTGGCCTTGACCAAGGCCTCAACGGGGTTGGAGACCGCATTCATCAGAAGCGTGGTCAGAACTTCCCAAACATTCGACGGCGAGGACTGGGAAACGCCCTCGGCGCTGGTGAGCGTGAGCTCAACGGGGAAGATGGTGGTGGCAACCACCGAGACGATGGCAGCGGCGAAGGTGGAGACCAAGTACAGGATGATGATGGTCTTCATGTTGGTCTTGCCCTGGGCGCTGGCAAGGGCACTCAGAACCAGGAAGAAGACCAAAATGGGGGCAACGCCCTTAAGTGCGCCGACGAAGAGGTTGCCCAAAAGGGTGATGGCCTCGATGCCAGCAGGGCCGACGGCGCCGATGATAGCGCCGAGGATCAGGCCGACCAGAATGCGCTTGATCAGGCTGACGCTCGTCCATGCGCGTGCAATCTGTTTCACGATGTTCCTTTCTATGGGTACTTGCTGCATCTATCTAACAGACTTGCTGTCGAGAGCCTGTTGCAAAGCATCGGTTTCGCCCTGGGGCTGCCAGATAGATGCAGAATTGCATAGTCACGCATAATAGCAAAGTCAAGGTGCTTCACCGCGCTAAAGCGGATTGTTTGCATCTTCTTAACGGATAAGCGGTTGATTCTGCTATGATGGCTCCCATGCGGGCGTGGCGGAATTGGCAGACGCACCAGATTTAGGTTCTGGCGGGTAACCCCCGTGAAGGTTCAAGTCCTTTCGCCCGCACCATCCTTTTCCAGTGCCCCCGATGACATATAATCGGTTGCAGGCCGCATGCCGTAACACTGCTCTAAACAAGGTATAAACGCGAAAGGTTCGTCGTGGCAGCAATTCCGCTTAACATCGCGCAGGAGCGCGAGCTTCATCGTCTACTGGAATACGAACGCAGGAATTGCAGCGCAGGCAACGAGCTGGTGTACCATTGCGCATTCCCGTATCGCCCCGACAACGACCTTCAGGCCGAGCTCATCGATGCAGGCTATCTTGTCGCGAAGGCCGACCGCGCCCATGGAACCATCGTGCGCATCACCTCGGCTGGTTACAGCTATTTCCCCGAGCTCATGCGTGAGGAAGACGAGCAGCGTGATCGTTCCCGTCGAGACGCCCGTCTTATCGGTCTGACCGCGGTCTTCTGCGCGCTCTGCATGGTCGTCGGCGTCATGCTGGGTTACGCCCTTCGTTAACGTTGGGAAATACCGCACGTTTTGAAGCCGCGCCGTCCGTGCGCGGCTTTCTCTTTCGTCGGATTCGTGAAAGCACTTTATTCGGCGAGACTACTGTGACATAATTCGACCTTGGCATTATCGGATGAAGATGTTCGGATCAGTTCGAAAAAACCCGCTTAAGCGGTCTCGTCTCAAAATGCCGAGCATCTAATGTTGTGCCTAAGGCGCGCGCTGTCGGCGTGGCGCCGTGAGGCGGGAAAGACAAACGGAGGAATCAAGTGGAAACTAAAGCAGAGCTTCTTGAGGGCGATCGCGCTAAGGTGACGGTCACCATCGATGCGGCAACCGTCAGCAATCGCATCAAGGCGCAGTACAAAGACTTCGCCGGCCGCTATCGCATCCCCGGTTTTCGTAAGGGCAAGGCTCCGCGCCAGGTCATCGACAACTTCCTGGGCAAGGAAGCCGTTGTCGCAACCGTTACCGATTCGCTTGTGAACGATACCTGCATGCAGGCTTGCGACAAGGCCGGTCTGTATCCGCTGGGTCAGCCGCAGTTCGACGAGGACTTGGGCCTGGTCGAGGACGGCAAGGAATTCACCTATGCATTCGAGGTCGGCATCAAGCCCGCTCTCGAGCTTTCCGGCTATGACAACGTCGAAATCGAGATGCCCTCTGCCGAGGTCACCGAGGATGAGGTCAATGCCGAGATCGATGCCATGCTCACTCATTATTCCGAGTACAGCAACGCTGCAGCCAACAAGAAGTTCGCTGATGGCAACATGGCTGAGATGAAGATCACCGCAACCGACGACAAGGGCGAGAACATCGAGTCCATCACCGCTGACAACCGTCAGTACGCTATGGGTTCCGGCCTGTTCCCGCAGTCCTTCGACGAAGAGCTCAAGGGCATGAAGAAGGGTGAGACCAAGCAGTTCACCATCGACGTTCCCGAAGAGCCCACGGTCATGACCTCCAGCCTGATCGGCAAGACCGAGAAGATCAACTTCGAGGTTGAGATCCTTCAGCTCAAGGTTCGCAAGACCCCCGAGCTCACCGACGAGTTCGCTAAAGAGAAGCTCGGCATGGATTCTGCCGCCGAGGTTCGCGAAGAGCTCACCACGCTGCTCACCAACCAGAAGAACTCCTTCATCCCCCGCTTGAAGGAAGAGCGCGCTCTTACCGCTCTGGCCGAGCGCCTTCAGGGCGAGGCACCTGCAGCCCTCGTCGAGCAGCAGGAGTCCGCACTGCTCCAGAACTTTTTCGGTCAGCTTCAGCAGCAGGGCATCACCTTCGACGTCTACCTGCAGTCTCAGGGCCTCTCTTCGCAGCAGTTCCGCGACGACGTGAAGAAGCAGGCAGCCGACCTCACCAAGCAGGATCTCGCGCTTGATGCTTGGGCCGCACATGCCGGTCTCGAGGCAACCGACGACGACATCATGATCGAGTTCCAGAAGAGCGGCGCTCAGGACCCCGCAGCCTTGAAGAAGGAGTGGGAGGAAAGCGGTCAGCTGTTCCTCGTCCGCCAGGGCATCCTGCGTCAAAAGGCTGCTGTCGACGTGACCGACAACGCTGTCGTCACCGAGGAGAAGCCGAAGGAAGAGAAGGCCAAGAAGGCCAAGAAGGCTTCCAAGAAGGCCGCCGAAGACAAGGCCGAGTAATTCGTCTTCATGCATTGCATGAGCGGGCGTGCCTGACTTCGGGCGCGTCCGCTTTTTTCCATCTGGTAACGTCGCCGTTGCCGATCTTGCGCCCTGTGGCGAAGCGGACAACAATGAATTCGTTGCCTTGTGTTTATCAGCGCGCACGACCTGCGTGAACGTAAGAAAGAGAGGTTGGCATGTCGAATATCAACAATGCGTTGATCCCCTACGTCATCGAGCAGTCGCCCCGTGGCGAGCGCAGCTACGACATCTACTCCCGCCTGCTGAACGATCGCATCATCTTCCTGGGCGAGCAGATCGACGACAACGTCGCCAATTCCGTGGTGGCGCAGCTCCTGCATCTCGAAAGCGCCGATCCCGAGAAAGACATCTCGCTGTACATCAACTCCCCGGGAGGATCGGTTACCGCAGGTCTGGCCATCCTTGACACGATGAACTTCATCAAGCCCGACGTTTCCACCATTTGCATGGGCTGCTGCGCTTCCATGGCTGCCGTGCTTCTGTCCTCTGGCACCAAGGGTAAAAGGCTCTGCCTGCCCAACTCCATGGTTCTTATCCATCAGCCTTCCGGCGGTGCCCAGGGTCAGCAGACCGAGATCCAGATCGTTGCTGACTTCATGTTGAAGACGCGCAAGCGCCTCAACCAGATCCTTGCTGACAACACGGGTCAGAGCCTCGAGGCCATTCAGCGCGACACCGAGCGCGACAACTACATGACGGCTCAGCAGGCGCTTGAATACGGTTTGGTCGACCGCATCGTCGAATCCCGTGCTGCCCTTGCAAACGTGAAGAGCGAATAGGAAAACAACAACGTGAGCGACAACAAAGACGATTTCAAGAACGACGAGATCGCATGCGCTTTCTGCGGGAAGCACCCCGATCAGGTGCATGCCATGATCGCAGGCCCCAACGGCATCTATATTTGCGACGAGTGCATCTCGGTTAGCGCCGAGGCCATGATGCGCGACCTGGGCCTGCATGTGCCTTCGCCCGCGCAGGCGCAGAAGAACGCCGAGCAGATGATTACCATGGAAGGCGAACCCGTCGACGACGGCGTTCCCACTCCCGAGGAGATCCTTGCTCAGCTGCCCACGCCCCATCAGCTGTACGACGAGCTTTCCGAGTACGTTGTCGGGCAGGAAGCCGCTAAGCGCGCGCTTTCGGTTGCCGTGTACAACCATTACAAGCGCATCAGCTTGGGCGAGGACATCGACGACGGCGTCGAACTCGCGAAAAGCAACATCATGCTCATCGGTCCTACGGGTTCGGGCAAGACGTTGCTTGCACAAACGTTGGCGCGCACGCTGCGCGTTCCGTTCGCCATCGCTGATGCAACCACTCTCACCGAGGCAGGCTACGTCGGCGAGGACGTCGAGAACATCCTTCTGAAGCTCATCACCGCGGCCGACTTCGACATCCCGCGTGCCGAGATCGGCATCGTCTACATCGACGAGATCGACAAAATCGCCCGTAAGGCCGAGAACCTGTCCATCACGCGCGATGTCTCCGGCGAGGGCGTTCAGCAGTCGCTGTTGAAGATCGTTGAGGGAACCGAGGCTGCCGTGCCCCCGCAAGGTGGACGCAAGCATCCTCAGCAGGAACTCATCCACATCGACACCACGAACATCCTGTTCATCCTTGGCGGCGCATTCGTCGGCCTGTCCGACATCATCGCCGAGCGCACGGGCAAGAGCATCGTCGGCTTCAACTCCGAGATGCCCGAAAGCATGAAGAAGAGCCAGTCCGAGCTTCTGAAGAAGGTTCTTCCCGAGGATCTGAACAAGTACGGCATGATCCCCGAGTTCGTCGGTCGCATCCCAGTTATCACCTCGCTTGAGCAGCTTACCGAGGAGGACCTGATGAAGATCCTCTCTGAGCCGAAGAACGCCCTGGTCAAGCAGTACACCAAGATGTTCGACTTCGAGAACTCCAAGCTCGTCTTCACGGAAGAGTCCCTTCGCGCCATCGCGCACGAGGCCGTCGAGCACGGCACCGGCGCGCGCGGCTTGCGTTCCATTTGCGAGCGCGTGCTCATGGACGTCATGTACGACCTTCCCGAGCACAAGGGCGAGCCTACTGTCGTTACCGTTTCGGCTAGCGACATCACGGGTGAAACCACGCCCGTCATCGAAAAACAGGCATAGAGACATCGAGCGCAGGAAAGGGCGACCATGTCCGATAACGATCAGCAGAAGAGCAAAGTCGATTACGACTTCGCCGCACACGAAACGCCGCTGTTCCAGGCTTGGAATGACGGCGGCTACTTCCGTCGCAGCCAGGGTAGGGGCGATTTCGCCGATCACCCATTCACTATTGTCATCCCGCCTCCGAATATCACCGGCATGCTGCATATGGGTCATGCTCTGAACGACACCATTCAGGACACCTGCATCCGCCACGCGCGCATGCAGGGTCGTCCCACGCGCTGGATCCTGGGTACCGACCACGCTGGCATCGCTACGCAGACCAAGGTTGATAAGAAGCTCGCTGACGAGGGGATCTCCCGTTACGAGATCGGCCGCGAGGCATTCATTCAAGAGTGCTGGAAGTGGCGCGAGCAGTATGGCAACACCATCGTCAACCAGATCAAGGGCATGGGTTGCTCGTGCGATTACGAGGACGAGCACTTCACCCTCGACCCTGATTACGCCAGTGCCGTTCGTCGCCTGTTCGCCGATTGGTACCATGACGGCATCGTTTATCGCGGCAAGCGCATCGTCAACTGGTGCCCGCATTGCGGTACCGCAATCGCTGACGACGAGGCCGAGTACGTGCCTGAGAAGGGTCATCTGTGGCACCTTCGTTACCCGTTGGTCGAGCCTGTTGATGGCAAGGATTACATCGTCGTTGCCACCACGCGCCCCGAAACCATGCTCGGCGATACCGGCGTTGCGGTTTCCCCGAAGGACCCCGAGGCGTCCAAGTTCGTCGGCGCAAAGGTCAAGCTGCCTATTGTTGGCCGCGAGATCCCTATTTTCAGCGATTTCTACGTCGATGCCGACTTCGGCACCGGCTTCGTGAAGGTCACTCCTTCCCACGACCCCAACGACTGGGCAATGGGCGAGCGTCACGACCTTCCTAAGATCAACGTCTTCGATGCCACGGCGCATGTGGTCGAGGGTTACGGCAAGTTCTCGGGCCTTTCCCGCGACGAGGCACGCGAGGCCATCGTCGCCGAGTTCGAGGAGCTTGGCCTGCTCGATCACGTTGAAGATCACGATCACTCCGTCATGACTTGCTATCGTTGCCACACCAAGCTCGAGCCTTGGGAGTCCGAGCAGTGGTTCGTCTCGGTCGACGGCCTTAAGAAAGAAGCGGCCCGTGTGGTCGAGGATGGCGAGATCCAGTTCCATCCGGCTCGCTGGAAGCAGGTTTACCTTGACTGGTTGGCCAACCTGAAGGATTGGTGCATCTCGCGCCAGCTGTGGTGGGGCCATCGTATTCCCATGTTCTATTGCGATCATTGCGGGTGGCAGGATGCCAGCGTCGAGGACGTGCATGTGTGCCCCGAGTGCGGTCAGGAAGTCCGTCAGGATACCGACGTGCTTGACACCTGGTTCTCTTCGCAGCTTTGGCCGTTTGCCACTATGGGCTGGACTACAGACGGCAACGACGCGCCCGAGCTCAAAGCCGCATACCCCACGCAGGTTCTTTCCACGGCTCGCGACATCATGGGCCTTTGGGTTGCCCGTATGGTGATGTCGTCCATGTACTGCACGGGCAAGATCCCCTTCGAGCATGTCATCATCCATCCTACGGTCATGGGCGCCGACGGCAAGCCCATGAGCAAGTCGCGTGGTAACGGCGTCGATCCGCTTCGTCTTATGAAGGACTACGGTGCCGACGGCATGCGTTTCGGCATGTTGATGCAGGTTACCGGTTCTCAGGATCTCAAGTTCAACGAGGCGAAGCTCGAGAGCAGCCGTAACTTCGCGAACAAGATCCGCAACGCCGCCCGTTTCGTGAACATGCACCTTGACGGTTACACGCCGGGCGCCCCCGAGCCCACCACGCCCGCTGACCAGTGGATCTTCAGCCGTCTTGCCAAGCTGGTCGCGCGTTTGGATTCCTTGTACGAGGACTTCGAGTTCGGCGAGATCACCCGCGAGCTGTACACGTTCTTCTGGAACGAGTTCTGCGACTGGTACATCGAGTTCTCGAAGAGCCGCTTGGATGAGGGTAACGACCCGGCCGATCGCCTTGCTTGCCAGCGCAACCTGATGTTCGTGCTTGGACAGGCAATCCGCCTCTTGCACCCCATCATGCCGTTCGTCACCGAGGAGATCTACCAGGAGCTTCCATTCGATCGCTCCGAGGCCGACTACCTTATCGGCGCCGCGTGGCCCGTTGCCGCCGACCTTGCCAAGTACCAAAACGACGACGCCGAGCGCGCCATCGACATGGTATGTGAGACGGTTACCGCCATCCGTGCGACGCGCGCTCGTTACCGCCTGTCTCCCAAGACTCCGCTTGCGGTTTTGGTCAAGGCCGACGCCGGCGATGCGGACCTGCTTTCCGCTCAAAGCCAGCTTATCGAGGCTATGGCCAACACGGAGTCCTTCGGTGTTGCCGCCGATGCTCAGAAGCCGGAAGCTTCAACCGTGGCTCTTTGCTCGGGCTTCGAGGTGTATATCACCCTTGCGGGCTTGGTCGATTTCGAGGCAGAGCGTGCGCGCTTGACCAAGGAGCTTGCTAAACTCGAAGCCGATTGCGCGAAGCTTGATAAGAAGCTTTCCAATCCGGGCTTCTTGGCGAAGGCCGCTCCCGAGATCATCGAGAAGGACACGGCAAAGCGCGACGATATCGCCGACAAGGCGGCTCGCGTCAAGGAACAGCTTGCCGATCTTGCTTAACTTCGTGCGAAGCCCGCATGCGCTGAAAGGCGTTTGCGGGCTTCGCATTATGTGGTCGCGGTTGGCAATGCGGGTGACAAAGTCATCTTTGCTATAATCAGTAACCGTTTCGAGTCGGGGTCGCTTTGCGCGATCATCGACTATTTGTTTGTTCATCCATTAAAGGAAGACGAGGATCAACATGGGCGATTTGTTGGCTCAGCTGTGGACTCCCGAGCTTCAGGCGGCCCTGACGGCTGTCATTGTCGTTCTGGTCGTCCTGTACATTCTCTCCATTATCTGGACGGCGCGTGACGCGTACATGCGTGGAACGCTGTGGTACGCATGGGCGCTTCTGGCTTTGGTGCCGTTCGTTGGTGTCATCGCGTACTGCTTGCTTCGTCCGCCGCTGATGAAGGTCGATCGTGACGAGCAGGAGCTTGAGATCGCCTTGAAGCAGCGAGAGCTGATGAAGTATGGCGAGTGCGCGAATTGCGGCTACCCCGTCGAGAACGATTACGTTCTTTGCCCGAACTGCCACACTCGTTTGAAGAACCTGTGCCCGACGTGCCATCATGCTCTCGACCCCGAGTGGAGCGTTTGCCCGTATTGCACGACCCCGATTGGCGGAGCGCCCGCTCAGCGTCGTCGTCGCGCCCCTCAGGCTCACGCCGAAGGCGCCCATGGTGCACGCGAGCATGGAAGCGCTAACGATTAATCGTCGTTTACGTTTTGCTTTCGCTGTCTCGATACGTTCGAGCATGCGATACAATGATTGGACATGAAGAGAAAATCGACAGATGATTCAAGGAGGATCAAATGGTCGAGGAAGTAACCGTTCAGAATTTTGACGCTAAGGTCCTGAACTCCGACAAGCCGGTGCTCGTGGACTTCTTTGCAACGTGGTGCGGCCCCTGCAAGATGATGGCCCCCACCATCGATGAGATCGCCGCCGAGAACGAAGGCACCTACGATGTCTACAAGGTCGACATCGATGAGAACCCCGATCTGGTCGAGAAGTACGGCGTCATGGGCGTTCCGACGTTCGTCACCTTCGTTGATGGCAAGGTCAAGAACAAGGCCGTTGGCGCTCAGCCCAAGCAGCAGATCCTGAACCTGTTCTAATCGCAGTTTCATCTGAAGCAATGGAAAGCTCTCCGAAAGGGGAGCTTTCTTCATGTATAGGGGCGCACCCCCTTTGACGGTCGTAGCTAGAGGGAAACAATAAAAAGTGGTTGGGAATTGGATTCTCAGCCACTCTCTTCATTTATGGGACTTGGGTAGATGTTGGGGCTTAACCGCCGTTCTATTCGCGCGTCAGGCCGCGCAGGAGCGTTATTTCCTTTGCATAGCCCGTAAGTTCGTTGGGTGTCTCCAAAATGAATGGCAAATCGCGAAGGCTCGGGTGGTTCACGATGCGCTCGAAAGCGTCGATGCCGATGGCTCCTTCGCCGATGCATTCATGGCGGTCTTTGCGCGAGCCAAGCGGGTTCTTCGAGTCATTAAGGTGGACTGCGCGAAGCTTCTCGATGCCCAGCACGCGATCGAATTCCTCCAATACGCCGTCAAGATCGTTCACGATGTCGTAGCCCGCATCGTGAACATGGCAGGTGTCAAGGCACACGCCCATCTGGTCCGACAGTTCGACGCGGTTCATGATCTCGGCAAGCTCTTGGAAGCTTCGTCCGACCTCGGTGCCCTTGCCGGCCATGGTTTCCAACAAGACCGTTGTGGTTTGCGCGGGGGAGAGAACCTCGTTCAGGAGGTCTGCGATAAGCTCTATCCCGGTTTCGGCGCCTTGCTTGACGTGGCTTCCGGGATGGAAGTTGTAGTAGCTTGAGGGGACCGCCTCCATGCGTTTCAAGTCGTCCTCCATGCACATGCGTGCGAACTCTCGTGTCTCGGGCTTGTTCGAGCAGGGGTTGAGCGTGTAAGGGGCGTGGGCGACCAAGGTGCCGAACCCGTTGTCGGCCATGAGGTTGCGCAGTGCCGCAGCGTCTGCGGGGTCGATTGCCTTCGCGGACCCGCCGCGAGGGTTGCGGGTGAAGAACGCGAAGGTGTCCGCGCCGATTGACAGGGCTGTTTCACCCATGGCCAGAAAGCCCTTTGAGGTTGAAAGATGACAGCCGATGGTGAGCATTGTTTCTCCTTGTCAAGCAGAAACGTCCAGCGCGTGTTGCGTGCTGGACGTTATCGAGGTTTTGCTTGCCCTCCCGTAGGTTGAGGCTATTCGAATGAGTGCGTTGAGTAGACGGGCTTGTCAACCCAAAGCGTAAGGGAGTCGTTCTTGCGCGTGGCGTTCATGTCGATGATGCGCTGGTTGCTTGACCCGCGGAATCGAAGCGTGATGTCCTTCCTCTCTTCCTGAAACGGACCGTCAACCAGAACGTCCACGCAGGAAAGCAAGGCATCGGTGGCGCTTGTGTGCCGGGTGCTTTCCGGGTTGATGATGTCCTCGTACAGATCGCCGGTGTATACCCAGATGCTTTTCTGCGGATGGTGTTCCTTTACGCGGGCAAGGAACGGGGCTAGCGCGTGCTGGTTGGCCGGTTCCATGGGTTCGCCGCCTAAGATGGTGAGCCCATCGATGTAGGCGGGCTCAAGGCTTTTGATGATGCCCTCTTCGACTTCGGGGGTGAATTCCTCGCCGAAGTCGAAGTCCCATGTTTGAGGCTGGAAGCAGTTTTTGCAGTGATGCGTGCACCCCGAGACGAACAGGGTGGTGCGCACGCCCTCGCCGTCGGCGATGTCGCAGTATTTGATGTTGCCGTAGTTCATGCTGCTTCACTCGGTTTCGTGCGGGCGTGTTGTTACAGATGCAGGACGCGGTCTTTGATTTCCTGCGTGCGGCCCTGGTTCCAGAACTGCGTTCCAATGTAGCCGCAGGTGCGGCGGGCGACGTTCAGCTTGTCCTGGTTGCGGTTGCCGCAATTCGGGCATTCCCATACGAGCTTGCCATCGTCCTCGACGATTTGGATCTCGCCGTCGTAGCCGCATTCCTGGCAGTAGTCGGACTTGGTGTTCAACTCGGCGTACATGATGTTGTCATAGATGTACTGCATCACGCGCAGGACTGCCTGCAGGTTGTCCTGCATGTCGGGAACTTCGACGTAGCTGATGGCGCCGCCGGGGGACAGGCGCTGGAACTGGCTTTCGAAGTACAGCTTCTGGAAGGCGTCGATTTCCTCGGAAACATGCACGTGGTAGCTGTTGGTGATGTAACCCTTGTCGGTGATGTCCTTGATCACGCCGAAACGACGCTGCAGGGACTTGGCGAACTTGTACGTGGTGGATTCCAACGGCGTGCCGTACAGGGAGTAGTCGATGTTCTCGGCTTCCTTCCACTCGGTGCACTTGTCGTTGAGATGCTGCATGACCTCAAGGGCGAACGGGGTGGCTTCGGGGTCGGTGTGGCTGTAACCGGTCATGTATTTGACGCACTCGTACAGGCCCGCATAGCCAAGCGAGATGGTGGAGTAGCCGCCGTAGAGCAGCTTGTCGATGGTTTCGCCCTTCTTCAGGCGGGCAAGGGCGCCGTACTGCCAAAGGATGGGCGCCGCATCGGAAAGCGTGCCCTTCAGGCGCTCGTGGCGGCAACGCAGGGCGCGATGGCAAAGCTCGAGGCGTTCGTCGAAGATCTCCCAGAACTTATTCATGTCGCGGTACGAGGACAGAGCGACGTCGGGCAGGTTGATGGTTACCACGCCTTGGTTGAAGCGACCGTAGTACTTCGGCTTGCCCGGCTCGTAGTTGCCGGCGTTGGCCACGTTGTCATAGCCGTTGCCGGAACGGTCGGGGGTAAGGAACGAACGGCAACCCATGCAGGTGTACACATCGCCGTTGCCCTCGGTTTCGCCCTTGGACAGTTTGTACTCGCGCATCTTCTTCTCGGAGATGTAGTCGGGAACCATGCGCTTCGCGGTGCACTTCGCAGCCATCTCGGTGAGATAGAAGTACGGCGAATCCTCGGTGATGTTGTCCTCTTCAAGCACGTAGATGAGCTTCGGGAACGCCGGCGTGATCCAAACGCCCGCCTCGTTCTTGACGCCCTGGTAGCGCTGACGGAGCATCTCCTCGATGATCATGGACAGGTCGTGCTTCTCGGTCTCGTTCTTCGCTTCGTTCAGGTACATGAAGACGGTGATGAACGGAGCCTGGCCGTTGGTGGTCATGAGGGTGACGACCTGATACTGGATGATCTGGACGCCGCGGCGGATCTCGTCGCGCAGACGCTCCTCGACAATCTCGTCGATCTTCTCGCTGGGGGCCTCGAATCCGAGGCTGTCCATTTCGGCAAGGGTCTGAGTGCGGATCTTCTTGCGCGAGATGTCGACGAACGGGGCCAGATGGGTGAGCGAGATGGACTGGCCGCCGTACTGGCTGGAAGCCACCTGTGCGATGATCTGCGTGGCGATGTTGCACGCGGTGGAGAAGCTGTGCGGCTTCTCGATGAGCGTGCCCGAGATGACGGTGCCGTTTTGCAGCATGTCTTCAAGGTTCACCAGGTCGCAGTTGTGCATGTGCTGGGCGAAGTAGTCGGCATCATGGAAATGGATGAGGCCGTTGTTATGGGCTTCGACGATGTCATGCGGCAGAAGCTCGCGCATGGTGAGGTCTTTCGAAACCTCGCCGGCCATGTAGTCGCGCTGAACAGAAACCACGGAGGGGTTCTTGTTGGAGTTTTCCTGCTTCACTTCTTCGTTGTTGGATTCGATAAGCGCAAGAACTTTGTCGTCGGTCGTGTTCTTGTGGCGCTTTTGGTTTTGCAGGTAGCGATAGATGATGTACTTGCGCGCGACGGCGAACTTGTCCAGGCGCATGATCTCGTCTTCGACAAGGTCCTGGATCTCTTCGACCGAGACGGTGTGGCCGGCGCATTCGCAGGCATCCGCGACGTTGGCGGAAGCGTACTGGATCTGGCGCTCGGTGAGACGCTCGGATTCGGGGACCTCCTTGTTCGCCTCGCTGATGGCGTTGGCGATCTTGGTGACGTCGAACAAAGCTTCGGAGCCGTTGCGCTTGATGATCTTCATATCCCGGCCTTTCTTTTGACAGCATTGTCCAAGGCATGCTTGAACGATGTGGAGGGGTGATTTGCGATGGGTTGATCATAGGTCATTGCGATTAGGAAAGAAAGGCTTGCAACCACAATATCTTGTGTTCTTAAAACCATAAAGTCCCTAATTATTGTGTTTGCGCAGGTAGAAGGGGGTATTACGCGATCGGAAACGCCAAGGGGTATCTGTTTTTATCCGGTCAGCTTTTCCGAGCGGTTTCGCGCCGCCGCCGAACGGCATTGCGGGCGAATTGGCGGTCATAAGGGGATGCCGCCTGCCGTTTTTGGCCGTGGGGTGCTAGACTTTGCACGGTGAATTAGCGTGAAGGGATCATTCATGGAGCCGCTCTGATTGAGGCGGCGCCCGATGTCTTGGATCGGCATAGGGTTCAGCATAGCGGCTCACCCCGGCAACGAAAAAAAAGAAAGGATTGCGAGCGTGGACAAGTTTTTCAAGATCAGCGAGCGTGGAAGCACGGTTGGAAATGAGGTCATCGGTGGTTTGACTACATTTCTGGCCATGGCTTACATCATCGCGGTTAACCCGACGTTCTTGCAGGCGGCGGGCATTCCGTTCAATGCCGCACTGACGGCAACCTGCTTTGGCGCAGCCATCATGACAGCTGCCATGGGCCTTATCGCGAACAGGCCCTTGGCTTTGGCAAGCGGCATGGGCATCAACGCCATCGTCGCATTCACGCTGTGCGACGCGGGCGGCTTGGGCATCGATTGGCGCGTGGCCATGGCGATCGTCTTCCTTGAGGGCGTCGTCATTCTCGTGTTGGTTGTTTGCGGCCTGCGCAAGGCCATCATGGACGCCATCCCCGTCGACCTGCGCATCGCCATCGGCATCGGCATTGGCTTGTTCATCGCGTTCATCGGCCTGAAGGGCGGCGGCATCATCGCCGACAACCAGTCAAACCTGCTCGGCGCGGGTGATTTCACCTCCCCGGCTTGCATCGTCTCCATCATCTCCATTGTGATCGCCGTCATTCTCACGGTCATGGACGTTCAGGGCGCGCTGCTCATCTCCATTGTGGCGGCTACGATCATCGGCATCCCGTTCGGCGTCACCTCGCTGCCCACGTCGTGGGAGTTCGGCCTCGATTTCTCGGCATTCGCGGCTCCGTTCCAGACCGATCCGCAGACGGGCAAGATGGCCATTCTTCAGGTGTTCCTCCAGCCTGCGCTGCTTCTGTTCGTGTTCTCGCTTTTGATGAGCGACTTCTTTGACACCATGGGCACGGTCGTGGCCGTTGGCCAGCGAGGCGAGTTCGTGGATAAAGAGGGTAACGTCGAGGACATTCAGGAGATCCTGACGGTCGACTCCGCTGCTGCCATTGTCGGCGGCTTCATGGGCACAAGCTCGGTCACCACGTTCGTCGAATCCGCTTCCGGTGCTGCCGCCGGCGCACGTACGGGCCTCTCGAACCTCGTCATCAGCGCGCTGTTCGTCGTCTTCGCCTTCTTCGCCCCGATCGTTGGCATGGTTTCGGGCTCTGCCACCTGCGGCGCCCTTACTGTCGTCGGCTACCTTATGATGACCTCGATCGCCGATATCGACTGGGGTCGCATCGAGCACGCGTTCCCCGCGTTCATCACTATCATGGGCATTCCGTTCACGTACTCCATCACCAACGGCATCGGCTTCGGCTTCATCAGCTACGTCGTTATCAAAGTTGCCCAGGGCAAGGCTTCCGATATCAAGCCTCTTATGTGGATCGCCGCAGCGGCCTTCCTGGTCATGTTCATCTTCATGTAACTGCTTTCGCGGGATCCAAACGGGCTTTCGTGCGACCCCGCATGAAGCAGTTACCGATACGACAAGTGCGCTTCGCCGTTCGTGGCATATACTGGTGCCACTGAACCGAAGCGCACTTTTCATTTGTGAAGGAGTTTCCTATGAGCGATGCACCTGCCAATGAATTCGACGTCATCGTTATCGGCGCGGGCCCTGCGGGCTTGACGGCCGGTCTGTATGCTGCCCGCGGCGGTCTTTCCGTCGCCGTGTTCGAGCGCATCTCACCGGGCGGTCAGCTTGCGCAGACGTCCGAAGTCGAGAACTATCCTGGATTTCCGAACGGCGCCGAGGGCTGGCAACTTGCTTTCGATATGCAGCAGCAGGCTTTGAATTTCGGCGTGAAGATCATCACCGAGGAAGTGACGGGTGTCGATTTCTCCGGCGATCGCAAACAGGTCGTCACGCCGAACGGCACGTATGCGGCGAAGAGCGTCATCGTGGCAACCGGCGCCCACCATCGCGAACTTGGTCTTCCCGGCGAGCATGAGCTGCAGGGCAAGGGCATTTCGTATTGCGCCACATGCGACGGCAACTTCTTCCGCGGTAAGGATGTCATCGTCGTTGGTGGCGGCAACACCGCTGTTGGCGACGCTTTGTACCTTGCGCGCATCTGCAACAAGGTTTACTTGGTCCATCGCCGCGACAAGCTTCGCGCAACCCCCGTGTACAACCAGCGCCTGGCCGAGATGGAGAACATCGAGTTCGTTTGGAATTCAACCCCCGAGGCCATCCTTTCTGAGGAAGGCGTTGTCACGGGTCTTCGTGTGAAGGACGTGAATACCGGCGACCTGCGCGAGATCGCCGCCAGCGCGGTTTTCGTCGCGGTGGGCAATGCCCCCAGCACGGGCTTCCTTGCGGGCGCGCTCGAGCTTGACGGTGCGGGCTACATCGTTGCCGACGAGTCGGGCAAAACAAGCGTGCCGGGCGTTTTCGTTGCGGGCGATGTGCGCACCAAATCGCTGCGTCAGGTGGTCACAGCCGTGGCCGACGGCGCTCAGGCGGCCGAGAACGCTGCCGAGTTCATCGCGCTGTAGCTGCTATTTAAAATGAGAGCCGCAAGGAGTGGTTGTAGAATCGCTCCTTGCGGCTTTTTCGTTGTGCGCCTTCTTGCTAGAATGGCGCCATTCCATTTTAGATTCAGTGGGGGACACGAACATGCAAGAAGCGAACATGCGCGAGAAGCTCGAGAAGATCATCAAGGCTTACGAAGAGCTTCAGGCCAAGATGACCGACCCAAGCGTCATCGCCAACCAGAAGGAATACAACCGTCTGGCTAAGGAATATGCGAACCAGGGCCCGTTGGTTGCCGAAGCTCGTGCGTACCTTTCGGCCGAGGATGATCTTGAGGCAGCTAAAGAGATGCTCGTCGATCCCGATATGAAGGAGTTCGCGCAGTCCGAGATCGCCGATATCGAGGCTCGTCTCCCGAAGATCGAAGAGAACATCAAGTTCATGCTTATCCCTGCCGATCCTGCCGACGAGAAGGACATCATCGTCGAGATCCGCGCCGGTGCAGGCGGCGACGAGGCTGCTATCTTCGCAGGTGATCTGTACAAGATGTACGAGCGTTTTGCTCAGTCCCGCAGGTGGAAGATCGAGACCCTTGATGTTTCTCCCTCCGACGCCGGTGGCTACAAGGAAATCCAGTTTAAGGTGAAGGGCGACCGCGTTTACTCGGTCATGAAGTTCGAGTCGGGCGTTCATCGCGTGCAGCGCGTTCCCAAGACCGAGAGTCAGGGCCGTATCCATACGTCTACGGCAACCGTGGCCGTTCTGCCCGAGGCTGACGAACTCGAGATCGAGATCAATCAAAACGATCTGCGCATCGACGTGTACCGTGCGGGCGGCCCCGGTGGTCAGTGCGTTAACACCACCGACTCCGCCGTGCGCATCACGCATCTTCCCACGGGCTTGGTTGTTCAGTCTCAGGATCAGAAATCCCAGCTTCAGAACAAGATCGCGGCAATGGCCGTTCTTCGCGCGCGCCTGTACGACAAGATGCTCGAAGAGCAGCATGCAGCCGAAGACGCCGAGCGTCGCGGTCAAATCGGTACAGGTGACCGTTCCGAGAAGATCCGCACCTACAATGCGCCTCAAGACCGCGTGACCGACCATCGAATCGGATACAACGGCACCTATAGCGGTGTTCTGACCGGAAACGATTTGGGCGACCTCGTCACGGCGCTTCAGGCTGCCGACCGTGCGAAGAAGCTTGAGCAGGTCGTTTAAACATGACCACATCGTCTCAAAGCGCTGCCGGCGAAAGCTGGACGGTGAAGCGCGCCCTCGATTGGACGCGCACCTACCTTCAGTCTAAAGGCGATGGGAACCCGCGGCTTTCTGCAGAGTGGCTGATCTCGGAAGCGTGCGGTATGAGCCGCACCGACCTTTACATGAGCTTTGACCGCCAGCTGGTTAAGGCAGAGCTTGATGTGCTCCATAACTATGTTGCCAGGCGCGCTGCCGGAGAGCCTTTGCAGTACATCACGGGCGAGGTGGCCTTCCGCCATATCATGGTGAAAACCGCCCCTGGTGTTCTTATCCCCAGGCCCGAAACTGAGGTCCTGGTCAGTGAGGCGCTATCGCTTCTTCCCGCGGCGCCGCGCCCGCGTGCTGCCGACGAGGGCTTCATCGAGGCGCTTGCCAATGGGGCCGACGCTGTTCTTGAGGGGTCGGTCGAGGGCGATTCTTACGACAACGTGGGCCGCGCTGTTCAGGCTGCGCGAGACGAGGTCGCGTCGCGTCAGGGCGATCAGGGGCTTTTGGTTGCCGACATCTGCACAGGCAGTGGCTGCATCGCCTGCTCAATCGCTTACGAACACCCGTCAACGCATGTCGTCGCAACTGACATCGCTCCCGAGGCGCTTGCCTTGGCTGGGCGCAACGCCGCCTCCCTTGGCCTGATGGATCGCGTTGACGTCATCGAAAGCGACTTGGGTGAGGGTATCGACCCTTCGCTCGTCGGTTCGTTCGATCTGGTTGTTTCCAACCCGCCATACGTTCCCACTGCAGTTCTCGATGACGTTCCCGACGAAGTGTCGAAGTTCGAGCCTCGCCTTGCTCTTGATGGCGGTGCCGACGGCCTTGACTTGTTCCGTCGTTTGGTTGGCTGGTGCGCTTTAGCGCTTAAGCCTGGCGGCGGATGCGCTTTCGAGCTGCACGAGACATGCCTCGACGCAGCGAAGACCATTGCTGAACAGGCTGGTCTCGTTGATGTTCGCATCGTTTTCGATCTTACGGATCGCCCTCGCGTTCTTACGGCGCGTAAGCTGGCTTAGTCTTCCCAGCAGCAAGCAAAACAAAAGGCAGCGAATCTCGCTGCCTTTGCTGTTTGGTATTTCGCGGCTTGTTTAGAAGACCATCATGAACAGGCTTGCCAAGGCGTAACCGATAAGGCCGCAGCAAGGGAACGTGAGGATCCAGGCGGTAACCATGTTCTTGGCGACGTCCCATTTGACATGGCGGGGATTCTTCGACGCGCCCACGCCCATGATGGCGGCAGTCGATGCGTGCGAGGTGGAGACGGGCATGCCGGTGATCGACGAGATGAACAGCGTGATGATGGTGCTGGTCGATGCGGCGACGCCCTGATATTTCTCGAGTTTGACCATGTCCATGGCAACCGATTTGATGATTCGCTTGCCGCCGATAAGCGTGCCAAGCGAGATTGCCAACGAGCAGGCGATCATCAGCCACAGAGGGAAGCCCGTGGAGCCGTCGGTTTCCATACCGAACGAAAGGGCAATGCCGAGCATGGCGATGGACATGAACTTCTGGCCGTCCTGGGCGCCATGGAGGAAGGAAAGACCTGCTGCGCAGATATCCTGCGTGATGACGAACACGGTCGAAGTCCTGCGTCTGTCGACGCGCGCGAACAGCCACTCGACGACGCGCACGGCAACCCAACCTAGAACGAAGCCTGCCGCAAGCGAGAAGACCATGCCGTAGATGACCTTCACCCATTCACCGGGAACAACGCCTGCGAAACCGTTCATTGCAATGGCGCCGCCGGTGATGCCGGCGATGAGGGAGTGGGACTTCGAGGCGGGGATTCCTTTCCACCAGCAGAAGAAACCCCAGCTGATGGAGGCGATCATGGCGGCCTCAAGCGCTAGGAGCGCCATGTGCGTTTGCCCGGAGAAATTGACCATGCCGAACATGGTATGCGCAACGGCGGTGGAGATGTAGGTCATGCCAACCAGGCCGATGAAGTTGAACACGGCGGCAAGGATAAGCGCGGCGGTGGGCGAGAGGCAACGGGTGGAGACCGCGGTGGCAATCGCGTTGGGGGCGTCGGTGGCGCCCGAGATAATGGTTACAAGAAGCACAAGCAGAATGATGACTGCAAGTGACGGGTACGTGGCCATTTGAGCCACGAACGCAGCGAGTGAAAGGTCCATCGATGTCCTTCAAGCTGACCAATACGGTTTTACATGGTAAATCCCATGCAAAAAGAGTGTAAACGATTGGTAAGTGATTGGGATATGCGAATGGGAAATGGCGCTATCGTCCAGCTAAAGGTCATTTTTTACAATCCCTTTACAAACGGTTTGCAAGGTGAATTCCTCGATGCTTGCGTTCTTATTGCCCGAGCTACCACCTCATTCCGTCGATCGGGGGCGTTGCCTTGTCATTCGTAGTCGTCCGCTGCGGTTTTGCAAACTGATTACCGAGACGTTTTGCGGTTAAGGCTTGCAATGCCTCATACCGTGGTATATTCGACAAGTCCTACATTAGCGGTAGACTTTGTCCGCAACGTTTCATTCAACAAGTTAGGGAGATTCGTATGACCAGGGTTTACAACTTTTCCGCCGGTCCCGCCGTCCTTCCCGAGGAGGTTCTCAAGCAGGCCGCTGCCGAGATGCTCGACTACCACGGGTGCGGCATGTCCGTTATGGAAATGAGCCATCGCTCGAAGGAGTTCCAGGGGATCATCGACGACGCCGAGGCCGACCTGCGCGAGCTTATGGGCATTCCCGACAACTACCGCGTCATCTTCATGCAGGGAGGCGCTACCGCTCAGTTCGCGGCCATCCCCATGAACCTCATGCGCAACAAGGTTGCCGACTATATCGTTTCCGGCAGCTGGTCCAACAAGGCCGCCAAGGAAGCCCAGATGTACGGTCAAGTGAATATTCTGGCAAGCAGCAAGGACGGTAATTTCAGCTACGTGCCCGAAACCGACGGCCTTAAGATCTCGCCCGACGCGGATTACGTCTACATTTGCCAGAATGAGACCATCACCGGCACCACGTATCACAAGCTCCCCGACACTCAGGGCAAGCCCCTTGTTTCCGACGTGTCCTCCATGTTCCTCTCCGAGCCTATGGACGTCTCGAAATACGGCGTTATCTATGGCGGCGTGCAGAAGAACATCGGTCCTGCGGGCGTCGCCATCGTCATCGCTCGCGAAGATCTGGTTACCGACGAGGTTCTCGCCGGCACCCCGACCATCCTTAACTGGAAGGTTAATGCCGATAAGGGCAGCCTGAACAACACCCCGCCGTGCTACACCATTTACATCTGCGGCTTGGTTTTCAAGTGGCTCAAAGCCCAGGGCGGTCTTGAAGGCATCGCGGCCCGCAACCGTGAGAAGGCGCAGTTGCTGTACGATTACCTCGATCAGAGCAAGCTCTTCAAGGGAACGGCTCGCAAGGAGGACCGTTCCATCATGAACGTTCCGTTCGTCACGGGCGACGCCGAACTCGACGCCAAGTTCTGCGCCGAGGCTGCCCAGCACGGCATCGCCAACATCAAGGGCCACCGTTCGGTTGGCGGCATGCGTGCAAGCATCTACAACGCAATGCCCATCGAGGGCGTGCAGGCTCTTGTGTCGTTTATGGAGCAGTTCGAGAAGGAAAACGCTTAATTAAGCCCGTGCGAGGCCTGGGCGGTTGCGCGCCGCATGGCCTTTTCCGATTGAAACTCGCTGGCAGTGAATGAATCTCCTGTTCAGCGAGTCGTCGACGTTTTCCAACCGTTGATTACGTTCTTTCATCAAGGCCCGTCTTCATTTCATGAGGCGGGTCTTTTGCGTGCTATCATTTCATGCGCTTCGTTTCGGAGCATTTTCCAACAGATGAAACCAGGGGGATCCATGCCGGTAGATCTTAGCGTATTGAACGGCCCGCAACGTCAGGCCGCCGAGTGCATCGAAGGGCCGCTGCTTGTATTGGCCGGCGCGGGCTCGGGCAAGACGCGTGTGCTTACATACCGCATCGCTCATATGATCCAAGACCTCGGCGTGGCTCCGTGGGAGATCATGGCCATCACGTTCACGAACAAAGCTGCAGCCGAAATGCGCGAGCGCTTGCAGGGCATCATCGGTGGTCAGGTTCGCGGCATGTGGGTGTCCACGTTCCACAGCATGTGCGTTCGCATCTTGCGCGCCGACGCTGACGTGCTCGGTTTCTCGAAGAACTTCACCATCTACGACGATTCCGATTCGAAGCGTCTGGTGAAGGAGATCATGGCCGAGCTCAACATCGATCCGCGTCGTTATCCCATCAACGCTCTGCGCAATCGCATCTCCACTGCGAAAAACGAGCTGCAGGTTGCGGACGTCTTCGCCGATGCGGCAAGCGATCCGGTGGGAAAGCAGGCTGCGCGCGTTTACAAGGTCATGCAGGAGCGCATGAAGCAGGCCAACGCCTTCGACTTCGACGACCTGCTGCTGTACACCTTCCTTCTGCTGAAGTACCATCCCGAGATTCTGAACGCTTACCAGCAGCGTTTCCGCTATTTGTTGGTGGACGAGTATCAGGACACGAACCATGCCCAGTACGAGCTCACGCGCCTTCTTGCCGCGGGGCATCAGAACATCATGGTCGTCGGCGATGACGACCAGTCCATTTACAGTTGGCGCGGTGCCGATATTCGCAACATCCTTGAATTCGAGAAGGACTACCCTAACTGCGTCACGGTGAAGCTCGAGCAGAACTACCGCAGCGTTGGCAATATCTTGGCGGCGGCTAACGCGGTCATCGCCAACAACCAGTACCGAAAAGCGAAGCGGCTTTTCACCGATTCCGAGAACGGCGAGCGTATCCAAGTGTATACCGCGCCTGACGAGCGCGACGAGGGGCGCTGGATCGCCGGTCAGATCGAGAAGCGCCGCAGCGAGGGCATGAGCTACAACCAAATGGCGGTTTTCTACCGCACGAACGCTCAAAGCCGTATGCTCGAAGATATGCTTCTGCGCGCGGGTGTGCCGTATCGCATCGTCGGCGGCACGCGATTCTTCGAGCGCCAGGAAATCAGCGACGTCATGGCTTATCTCACGCTGGTGGTGAATCCCGCCGACGACATGGCTGCCAAACGCGTCATCAACGTGCCTCGCCGCGGTATCGGCAAGACCACCATCGAGCGCATCGCGACCATCGCCGCCGAGAACCAAACCACGTTCATGAATGCGGCTGAGCTTTCCATCGTCGACCCCGATCTGCGCGCTCCCACGCGAAACGCCATCGCCGGGTTCGTATCGGTGCTGAACGAGGCGCGCTCCTATGAAGGCGATCTGCGCAAGGTCATCGAGGCCATCATCGACAAGTCGGGCCTTGTCACCGCGCTCGAGCTTGAGAACACCGACGAGGCGCGCAGCCGCATCGAGAACATTAAAGAATTCCTGGGCGTTGTCGACGAGTTCGTCGACACGCACGAAGACGAAGATGCCGTTTTCGAGGCTCCCACCGCGGCGCTGCGCGATGATAGCGGCGATGACGCCGTTCTGTTTGAAGACGGCGGGGCTCCTGCCGTTCGCGTTTTGCGCGGCGACTCCCTGGCCGATTTCGTCGAATGGGTGCGTCTGCGCACCGACCTTGACAGTGCCTCCGATGACGGAACCGCCGTCACGCTTATGACAGTGCACTCGTCGAAGGGCCTCGAGTTCGATTGCGTGTTCGTGGCCGGCATGGAAGAAAGCCTGTTCCCGCACATGAATTCGATGGGCGATTCGTCGGGCATCGAAGAGGAGCGTCGCCTTGCCTACGTTGCCATCACGCGTGCACGAAAGTACTTGTACCTCACCTGTGCTTCGCAGCGCCAGATTTTCGGCCAGACGCAGGTGAACCCGCAGTCGCGCTTCATCGGCGAGATCCCCGATGAGCTTCGCGCGACGTCGGGTGTGGGCTCCGCGGGTTTTTCGGGCACGGGTTGGGAGAAGCGTGGAAGCCGTCGCGGCATCGCTGGCTCCGGCTCGGAAGCCGGGGGAGGGCGCGTGTTCGGCAGGTCGAGCGCTTCGGGCTCGGGCGCCAGGGCGCGTGGCGGCTCTTCGAGTTTCGCTCCGTCTCCTGCTGCTCAGAAAAAATCAGGAGCCGCAGGAACGTTCGCCAAGGGCGATGCGGTTACCCACAAGACCTTCGGCCGCGGAACCGTTTCGAAGGTTGATGGCGATACCATATATGTGTACTTCAGCAAGCTTGGTCAGACCAAGAAGCTGCTTAAGGATTACGCGCCCATTGTCAAGATTTCGTAGGGGCGCGAATCGCGGCGTAAAATAGCCAAGGTTATCAGTGAAAGCCCGGCCGATCGAGTCGGCTGGCGTAAGGCCCCGCAGCATGCGGGAACGAAAAGATAAAAGGGGATGTACATGACGGCACCTACCATCGTCGTTGGTCACAAGAATCCGGATAACGACGCCATCTGCGCGGCAGTCGGCTATGCATACTTGAAGAACGAGCTGGCCAAGCGCGATTCCGATGGCAAGACCAAGCCGACCGAATACGTTCCGGCTCGTCTTGGGCCTCTTCCGCCCGAAACGGCGAAGGTTCTTGAAGAGAACGGCATTGAGCCTCCCATGCTCATCAGCAACCTTCATGCTCGTGTTTCCGATGTCATGACGTCGAATCCGTATTCCATCAAGGCCGACGCTCGTCTTCTTGATGCCGGTCGCGCTATGCGCGAGCACAACGTTCGTGCTTTGGTCGTCGAGAACGAGGACGGCACGTGCCGTGGCCTTATGACCCTGCGCATGCTGGCATGGCGTTATGTCGCGGCTACCGACCTCATGCAGACCGGTGCAGCCGAGAAGGCCGTTGCCGAAGACCTTATCGCTTCCCTTGACCAGAAGGTCGAGGACCTCACCGAGGTCGAGGTCCTGAAGCTCGACAAGGACGGCATCCTGTCCGAGGCTGTTGACGAGCTTATGACCAGCTCCCTTCGTGAAGCTCTCGTCATTGACGAGCAGGGTCGCGCCGCAGGCATCGTCACTCGTTCCGACGTCGCCGTTCGTCCGCGCCGCAAGGTCATTCTGGTCGACCATAACGAGCTTCGTCAGGCTGCTGACGGCATCGAGGAGGCCGAGGTCGTCGAGGTCATCGATCATCATCGCATCGCCGACGTCAGCACGGTCAATCCCATCAAGTTCATGAATCTCCCCGTAGGCTCGACCGCAACCATCGTCGCCATGGAGTTCAACCGCTTGGGCGTCGAGCTTCCGCAGAACATCGCCCGCGTGCTGCTGTCGGCCATCATGACCGACACGGTTATGCTGAAGTCCCCGACCGCAACCAATATCGATGCTCAGGTTGCCAACAAGCTGGGCGAGATCATCGGGGAAGAGCCCATCGCTTACGGCATGCGCGTGTTCCGTATGCGCGGCGGCGACGCCGACATGCCCATCGAGAAGTTCGTTGGCGCCGACTCCAAGGAGTTCGAGCTCCCCGACGGCGGCGTCGTTCTCATCGCTCAGCATGAGACCGTCGATCTTGCCACGTGCATGCAGCGCGAGAAGGAAATCCGCGCACACATGAACAAGCTTCTTAACGATCATGGTTATGTTTTCGTTCTGCTCATGGTCACCGATATTCTGGCCGAGGGCAGCCAGTTCATCTGCGAAGGCGATCGTCGCATCGTCAATCGCGCGTTCGATATCAGCTGCACGGGCGAGGGCGGCACGTGGATGCCCGGCGTTCTTTCGCGCAAGAAGCAGGTTGCCGCTCGCGTTCTTGGCGCTTAGGCATCCGTATCGGACAGGTGCTTTTCGAAGCCCCTTGGTTGTTTCAAAAGCAATGACGCAACGCTCCCTCGGCACCGTGACGGGGGAGCGTTCTTTATTTCGCCGCACTAGGTTTTACGGTTGCTAAGTAGTCAGAAGGCGGCAATGTCCGGTTTGGATCCGCTAATTAGCAGATTGCGAATGAAATACGCGCGAGATGTGACGTGTTTGTGATTGCGGGATTCGAACAACGCATTGACCTGCACGAACGTGAGTTATGGAGTATGGATACACCCGGGTGCGTGGCGTTTGACAGCCCCTATAGCCGATGATAAAGTTTCGATTCGCGTCTGAAAGGGCGTAGGTTTTCGTGTGCGTATCAGCTGAACGCACAGAAAGCGAGAAATGGTAACAACTTTGGTAGCAACCACGGATGACCAGCGCAAAGGGGAAGGCCAACGCCAAGCTGAAGCGCAGGTCGGCGTGAAGGATTAAAGAAGGAGAAGAAGTTGCCTACAATCAACCAGTTGGTCCGCAAGGGCCGCAAGAAGCAGGTCGACAAGAAGAAGACCCCGGCTTTGAAGGGCAACCCGCAGAAGCGCGGCGTGTGCACCCGTGTGTACACCACCACGCCTAAGAAGCCGAACTCGGCTCTGCGTAAGGTTTGCCGTGTACGCCTCGTCAACGGCATGGAGGTTACCGCCTACATCCCCGGCATCGGCCACAACCTGCAGGAGCACTCCATGGTGCTTATCCGCGGCGGTCGTGTTAAGGACCTCCCCGGTGTCCGTTACAAGGTCATCCGTGCGGCTCTCGACTGCGCTGCAGTCAACAACCGCATGCAGGCTCGCAGCCGCTACGGCGCCAAGCGTCCTAAATAAGTAATCGATAAGTCGCGCGGGCACATAGCCTAATGGGGACAAAGGGTCCCTCGAAGCGCGCAGGAACATGAAGGAGTAATAAATGCCGCGTCGTGCAGCAGCAATCCGCCGCGAAGTGCAGCCGGATGCAAAGTACAACAACCGTTTGGTCACCCAGCTGATCAACAAGGTCCTCCTTGACGGCAAGAAGTCCGTTGCTGAGGGCATCGTCTATGGTGCTTTCGACCTGGTCGAGGCTAAGACTGGCGAGGATCCCCTGTCCGTCTTCAAGAAGGCCATGGACAACGTCCGCCCCACGCTCGAGGTTAAGCCGAAGCGTGTCGGTGGCGCTACCTACCAGGTGCCGATGGAGGTCAACTCCCGTCGTGCCACCACGTTGGCCATCCGTTGGATCGTCGACTTCTCCCGCAAGCGTCGTGAGCACACCATGAAAGAGCGCCTTGCCGCTGAGATCATGGATGCCGCCGAGGGTCAGGGCGCTTCCGTCAAGCGTCGCGAGGACCTCTACAAGATGGCCGAGTCCAACCGTGCGTTCTCGCACTACCGTTTCTAGGAAAGGTTAAGCATAATGGCTGCTAAAACCTCCCTTGAGCATACGCGTAACTTCGGTATCATGGCCCACATCGATGCGGGCAAGACCACCACTACCGAGCGTATCCTCTACTACACGGGCAAGACCCATAAGATCGGTGAGGTTCATGACGGCGCTGCCACCATGGACTGGATGGCTCAGGAGCAGGAGCGCGGCGTAACCATCACCGCGGCTGCTACCACGTGCTTCTGGAAGAAGGACGGCGCTGAGTACCGTTTCCAGATCATCGACACCCCGGGCCACGTAGACTTCACCGCCGAGGTTGAGCGCTCCTTGCGCGTTCTCGACGGCACTGTTGCGGTTTTCGACGCCGTTGCCGGTGTTCAGCCGCAGTCCGAAACCGTTTGGCGTCAGGCCGAGCGCTACGGCGTTCCGCGTATCGCTTTCATCAACAAGTACGACCGCGTTGGCGCTGATTTCATCCATGCAATCCAGACCATGCGTGACCGCCTTGGTGCAAACGCAGTTGCCGCTCAGCTCCCCATGGGCGCCGAGGACAATTTCTGGGGCGTTATCGACCTCGTTACCATGACCGCATGGGACTTCAAGGCCGATGACAAGGGCATGACTTACCCCGAGCCCATGGACGCCATCCCGGCCGAGTTCGCCGACGATGCTGCAATGTATCGTCAGGAGCTTGTTGACGCCGCAGCTGACTGCGACGACGATCTGATGGAGAAGGTCCTCATGGACGAGGAGATCTCCGTTGAAGAGCTTAAGGCTGCTCTGCGCAAGGGCGTCATCGCTTGCAAGATCAACCCGGTCTTCGTTGGCTCTGCCTACAAGAACAAGGGCGTTCAGGAACTGCTCGACGCTGTTGTCGACTACCTGCCTGCTCCGACCGACGTTCCTGCCATCAAGGGCACCGACCCTGCTACCGGCGAAGAGGACGAGCGTCCGAGCGATCCTAAGGCTCCGTTCAGCGCGCTGGCCTTTAAGATCATGACCGACCCGTTCGTCGGTAAGCTCACTTACCTGCGTATTTATTCGGGTAGCCTCGAGGCTGGTTCCTATGTGACCAACGCCACGAAGGACAAGAAAGAGCGTATCGGCCGTCTTCTGCAGATGCACTCCAACCAGCGTATCGACATCGATTCTTGCTCCGCTGGCGACATCGTTGCCGTCGTTGGCCTGAAGAACACCACCACCGGCGACACCCTGTGCGACGAGGACGCTCCGATCATTCTCGAGTCTATGCAGTTCGCTGATCCGGTTATCGACATTGCTGTCGAGCCCAAGACCAAGGCTGAGCAGGATAAGATGGGCCTTGCCCTTCAGAAGCTCGCCGAAGAGGACCCGACCTTCCGCGTTTCCACCAACCAGGAAACCGGCCAGACCATCATCGCCGGCATGGGCGAGCTCCATCTTGAGATCATCGTCGACCGTCTGCTGCGCGAGTTCAAGGTCGAGGCTAACGTCGGTAAGCCCCAGGTTGCCTACCGTGAGACGGCTACCCAGCCCGCTCTAAACGTTCAGGGCAAGTTCGTTCGCCAGTCCGGCGGCCGTGGTCAGTACGGTGACGTTGTCATCAACCTGTATCCGCAGGAGCAGGGCAAGGGCTACGAGTTCGAGAACAAGATCGTCGGTGGCGTCGTGCCGAAGGAGTACATCCCCTCGGTCGATAAGGGCATCCAGGAGGCTCTCTCCACCGGTGTTCTGGCTGGCTATCCCGTCGAGGACATCCGCGTCGAGCTCATCGACGGTTCTTACCATGAAGTCGACTCCTCCGAGGCGGCATTCAAGGTTGCCGGTTCTATGGCATTCAAGGCTGCTATGAAGAAGGCCGCTCCGGTCATCCTCGAGCCTGTCATGGCCGTCGAGGTCGAGACTCCCGAAGAGTACCTCGGCTTCGTCATGGGCGACATCCCCAGCCGTCGTGGCATGATCCAGGGCCAGGAACAGCGCAGCAACACTGTTGCCGTCACTGCTAAGGTTCCTCTGGGCGAGATGTTCGGTTACGCAACCGAGCTGCGCAGCGGTACTCAGGGTCGCGCTACTTACACCATGCAGTTCGACTCTTATCAGCCGGTTCCCAAGAGCGTGGCAGAAGACATTATCAGCAAGGCCTGCGGCAACGCTTCTTAAGCGAATGCACGTAGCTTAATTTGGAAGGAAAACAAGTGGCTAATCAGAAGATTCGCATCCGCTTGAAGGGTTACGACCATGAGATCGTGGATCAGTCCACCAAGCTCATCGTCGACACCGCTCAGAAGACGGGTGCCAAAGTAAGTGGTCCCATCCCGCTGCCGACGGAGCGCAACCTGTTCACCGTCGTTCGCGGCCCGCACGTCGACAAGGACTCGCGCGAGCAGTTCGAGATGCGCACTCATAAGCGCCTCATCGACATCCTCGAGCCCACGCCCAACACGGTTGACTCGCTCATGCGCCTCGACCTCCCGGCTGGTGTCGACATCGAGATCAAGCTGTAAGGGGGATACCGAGAATGATCAACGCAATCTTCGGTAAAAAGGTCGGCATGACCCAGATTTTCGACGAGAACGATAAGATCGTCCCCGTCACCGTTATCCAGGCAGAGCCCAACACGGTTTGCCAGGTGAAGACCGCTGAGACCGACGGCTACGAGGCTGTTCAGCTTGGTTTCGGCGACATCAAGGAGAAGAAGGTCAACAAGCCCATGGGCGGTCACTTCGCTAAGCAGGGCGTTGCACCTCGTCGTTACCTCCGCGAGGTCCGCGTCGAGTCCGGTGCCGAGCGCACCCTCGGTGAGCTCCAGACCGTCGCTGCTTTCGCTGACGTGAAGAAGGTCGACGTCACCGGTACCTCCAAAGGTAAGGGTTTCGCTGGCGTTATCCGTCGCTATGGCTTCGCAGGCGGCCCTGGCGGACATGGTGCGCACTTCCATCGCGCTCCCGGTTCCGTCGGTCAGTGCGCTACGCCCTCCCGCGTCTTCAAGGGTGTCCGCATGCCGGGTCACATGGGCTGCGACCGCGTCACCGTTAAGAACCTCGAGGTCGTTCGCGTTGATGAGGACATGAACCTCATCCTCGTCAAGGGCGCCGTCCCCGGCGGCAAGAACGGCATCGTCCGCGTGCGCATGGCCTAATGAACTGAACCGTTAAGGAGCAATATCACATGACTGCTATCGATATCAAAGACGCCAAGGGCGCAACGGCGGGTACCGCCGAGCTCGCAGCGTCCGTGTTCGGCATCGAGCCGAACGTACCGGTGATGCATCAGGTCGTCCGCGCTCAGCGTGCTTCCTGGCGTCAGGGTACTCATGACACCCGCACCCGCGGCGAGGTCCGTGGCGGCGGCAAGAAGCCTTGGAAGCAGAAGGGCACCGGCCGTGCCCGCCAGGGCTCCATCCGTTCGCCCCAGTGGCGTGGCGGCGGCACCGTTTGGGGTCCGCATCCTCGTTCTTACGCTTTCAAGGTGAACAGCAAGGAAATCAAGCTTGCTATGCGCTCTGCTCTCTCCGCCAAGCTCGCTGACGGCCAGCTGACCGTCGTTGACGACTTCGGCTTCGAGAAGCCTTCCACCAAGGCTGCAGTCGCTGCCATGAAGGCGCTCGGCCTTGAGGGTCGTACCACCATCATCGTTGCCAGCGACGACGTCGAGACGTTCCTGTCTTTCCGCAATGTTCCGGCTGTCATCGTTGTTCCCGCAACCGAGATCAACACCTACGAGATTCTTGACAACAAGAACCTCGTCATCACCACGCAGGCTCTGAAGCGCATCGAGGAGGTGCTTGCATAATGAAGGACGCTCGCAGCATCATCATCCGCCCCATCATCACCGAGCATAGCTACGATGCGATGGAGCAGAACAAGTACACCTTCGAGGTAGCCAAGAACGCCAACAAGGTTGAGATCGCCAAGGCAATCGAAGAGCTGTTCAACGTCAAGGTCGTTAAGGTCAACACCCTGAACGTCAAGCCCAAGACCAAGCGCGTTCGCGTTGTCGAGGGTCTTACCCGCACCTGGAAGAAGGCTGTTGTCACCCTCAAGGACGGCGACACCATCGAGATCTTCGCTTCCTAATCAACGGTTGACGGACAACTCGTTTTTAAAGAAAGGCACCCTGCATGGGGTGCCTTTCTTTTTGGGTATAATCAGTTGAAAGAGATTGAATATCGCGGGTGCGCCCGCCTTCAGAGGGGTGTCGTGCATGAGTTTCGTAGAGTTCCATGACGTTAAGAAGATCTACCAAATGGGCGAGATCGAGGTCGTCGCCGTCGCGGGTATGACCTTTTCCATTGAGGAAGGCGAGTTCGTCTGCATCGTGGGTCCTTCAGGCGCTGGCAAGACCACACTTCTTAACATGCTCGGAGGCATGACTGGCTGTACGTCCGGCAAGATCCTTCTTGATGGGCGCGAGATTAACGGTCTTGGCGAGCGCGACCTTACTTTGTACCGTCGTCACGACATCGGCTTCGTGTTCCAGTTTTACAACCTTGTTCAAAACCTCACTGCGCTCGAGAATGTCGAGCTCGCCTCTCAGATATGCCGCGATCCGCTTGATGCTGCGGAGGTTATGGGTCAGGTTGGCTTGTCGCATCGCTTGAACAACTTCCCCTCGCAGCTTTCGGGTGGCGAGCAGCAGCGAGTCGCCATTGCTCGCGCGTTGGCGAAAAACCCCAAGCTTCTTCTTTGCGACGAGCCCACGGGTGCTCTTGATTACCAGACCGGCAAGGCTATTCTCAAACTGCTTCAGGATACCTGTCGCAACACTGGCAAAACCGTCATTCTCATCACGCATAACCTTGCATTCACGGCCATCGCCGACCGTGTGATCCATGTGCGCGAGGGTCGTGCGGCATCCGTCGAAGTGAATGCCAACCCTGTTTCAGCCGACACGCTTGAATGGTAGATCTATGGCTAGCGCATTCGGAAAAGGCGTCCTTCGCTCGATAACCAAGAAGGTCGGCAGGTTCATTGCCTTGGCCGCTATTGTCGGCTTGGGCGTGGGTTTTTATGCCGGCTTGCGCATGACTGCGCCCGACATGAAAAGCACGGCCGACCAATACCACGATTCCACTTCAACCATGGATCTGCGTATTGCATCCACCATGGGCCTTAATGCCGACGACATTGATGCGATAGCCGGGCTTGATGGCGTCGATCAGGTTATGCCTGCCTTTGAAACCGATGCCGTTGCGTCTCTTAATGGGAAGCAACACACATTCCGTATTCATTCTCTGCCTGAAGCTGCAACCGGCGAATCTGACCCTCGCACGTCGGGGGTAACCCAGGATAATGCGAAGGACGCTTATCTTAATCAGCTTGTTGTTGCCGAAGGCCGACTGCCCGAGAAGGCAGGGGAGTGCGTCATCTCGGCGGACGTGGTTCTTGAAACGACCCCTTCGATCGGCGATGTCATCACCGTCGATTCCGGCGTGGGCGACATCGACGACGTTTTGACAACGCGTACGTTCACCATCGTTGGCAAAGTTCATTCGCCTTACTACGTCCAATCTGCAAGCCTTGGCACAAGCACACTTGGTTCTGGCGTTGTTCAGGAGTACATCTACACGACCGAGTCTACATTCGCCAAGGATTATCCCATCACGGAGGCTTTCGTAACGGTTAAGGGCGCAAAGGGGCTTCATGCCTCATCCGATGCGTACCAGAGCCTTGTCGATTCGGTTTCCGATGAGATCGCATCGATTTCCGACGATCGCGAGCAGGCGCGTCTTGAGCAATTGAAGGGCGACGCGCAGAAGAAGCTTGACGAATCCCGTGCAGAATTCGATAAGGAAAAAGCCGACGCTGAAACCGAGCTGTCTGATGCCAAAACGAAGCTTGACAATGCGCTGAATGAGATCACGGTTAACGAATCCAACCTCGTCGAAGCTCGGCGTCAGCGTGATGCGGGCGTCAGCGAGCTCGCCCAGAAAAGAGCGGACGCCAAAGCCGCTTTTGAGTCTGCGGAGCAGCAGATCGCCGACAATCAGGCTCAGATAGACGAGGGACGTCAGGCTCTCGAGCAAGGCGAGCAGCAGTATGCGGTAGGTCAGGCCGAGTATCAGAAGAGCCAAAGCGCCCTTGATGCCCAGCGCGCCGCATACGAACAATCGGGTGTGATAGATCCTTACACCGAGGCCGTTCTTGCAGCTACTCAGACGAAGCTTGACGAAGTGAAAACTCAGCTTGCGCAGTCGCGCACCCAGCTTGACCAAACCAAGGTTCAGCTTGATGCGGGGCAAGCACAAATCGATCAAGCGAAAGCCCAGCTTCAGCAGCAAAAGACCGAAGCCGAAGCGGCCATGACTGCCGCCGAGCAGCAGCTTGCCAGCGCTCAGCAACAAATCAATGATGGCTGGTCTCAAATCCAGTCGGGCAAAGACAGCTACGCAAGCGGTCTTGCCGAGTATAACGACGGTCGCGCCAAGGCCGACAGCGAGTTCGCCAAAGCCGAACAGAAGATCGCCGACGCCCAGGACGAGATTGATTCGATCGAGCGTCCCGACTGGCTCATCATGGATAGGACGAAGAATGTTGGCTTGGTAAGCTTCACGTCCGACGCCGATCGCGTCGACCACATCGCTTCTGTGTTCCCCTTCATTTTCTTCTTGGTTGCCGCGCTGGTCGCGCTTACCACCATGACGCGCATGGTCGATGAGGAGCGCGTGCTTATCGGCACCTACAAAGCTTTGGGGTACTCCCGCAGCCGCATTGCGTGGAAGTACCTCGGCTATGCCGTGGCGGCTTCGGGCATTGGTTCCCTTTTGGGTATCTTGCTTATGGGCAAGACTTTGCCGATCGTTATCATGTATGCGTACGCGATCATTTACTACGTTCCGATGGGCAGTCTTTCGTTCGATCCTTTCATCACTGCTTTGTCAGCGGGCCTGGGTATCGGCATCACCGTCTTTGCTACCGCAGTGGCGGCGTTCTCACAGTTGAAGGAAGACCCGGCAAGCCTTATGCAACCTCGCGCACCGAAGGCCGGTAAGCGAATCATCCTCGAGCGGATCACGCCGATCTGGAGTCACTTGTCGTTCTCGTGGAAGGTCACGGCGCGCAACATCTTCCGTTATAAAAAGCGCTTCTTCATGACGCTTATCGGAATCGCTGGTTGCACGGCCCTCATGCTTACCGGATGGGGTCTGCGCGACTCGATCAACGATATCATCGACACGCAGTACGGCCAGCTCATCCACTACACGTCCACCATCACGCGCACCAGCGACGCTTCTCAGGAAGACATCGATAAGATCGAATCCGTTTTGACTAACGATTCCGTCGTATCCGATTTCACCGAGGCGTATTATGAGACCATGCTGGTCGTTGACGAGGCAGGGGAGGACCATCGCGCAAGCATCGTCGTCCCGAAGGATCTGGACGGATTCCCCAACGTATGGACCCTTCGCGATCGCTTGTCGCACGATCCCATCCCCATGACGGCCGATAGCGTGGTTGTATCCGAGAAACTTGCTATCGACCTGGGCGTTCGAGTTGGCGACACCTTAAGCGTCGCCGCCCAGGACACTATGGGCAACGCCGAGAACGAGCGTCATTCGCTTACGGTTACCGGTATCGCCGAGAATTATCTTCATGATTATCTGTTTGTAGGCGCTGACGCGTATCGCGAGGCGTTCGGGATCGATCCCGATTACGCGACGTGGTACGCCTGCATTGGCGAGAATCAAGACGAGCGCACCATCTTCGATGAGCAGATGTCCGAGATCGACGGCGTGAAGACGCTGGCGTACAACGACGAGATCATCAAGTCCTACCGCTCCATGCTCAAGAGCGTCGACTTGATCGTGGTCATCTTGGTGGTTGCGGCCGCGCTTCTTGCGTACATCGTCTTGTACAACCTCACTAACATCAACGTCGAGGAACGCGTTCGCGAAATCGCGACGCTCAAGGTGCTTGGCTTCACCAGGCGCGAGACGTACGCATACATCTTCCGCGAAATTCTTATCACGGTGGTGCTCGGTTGCTTGCTCGGCTTGTTCCTAGGTATTTTCCTCGAGGCGTTCGTGGTTCAATCCGCCGAGGTAGATCAAGCCATGTTCGGTCGAATCATCCACCCCATGAGCTTCGTCATATCGTTCGTGCTCACGGTTATTTTCGCGTGTTTGGTCCTATTCCTCATGCGCCATAAGTTGGCTCGAATCGACATGGTTGAAAGTTTGAAATCCACGGAGTAGGGGACATACGTTAGAATAATCAAGTTAATTAGACGGGAGCGACGTCGGCGTGCAGCCGACGTCGGCTGTTAAGGAGCAATCAATGAAGGTAGTTCAGCTTGCAAAAGACGAGCAGTCGGTGACCCTTGAGGTCACGGCAACCGAGCAGGAAGTCAACCGTGCGTTCGAAGTTGCCGAGATCAACTTCTGCCAGGCCATGGGTGTTCGTATGGATCCCCAGAAAACCCTCGCTCAGTCTGCGGCCGAGCAAATGGGCATCAGCAATCTTGACATGCTGGTGAATCAGCAGGCCGTCGATGCCCTTGTTCCCATGGCCATCGATAAGCATGGCGTGTACCCTGCGTTCATGCCATCCATCGAGAACGCCGACCTTGTCATGCGCGGCAAGCCGTTCAAGTTCACCGTGAACGTCATCGTCAAGCCCGAGTTCGAGCTTGCATCGTATGACCCGGTTTCCATCTCTGTGTTCCCATACGACGGCGACGAGGCCACGGTTGAGCAGCAGCTCCATCAGATGCTCGTCAATCGTGCCGAGTTCGTCGACGTCGAAGAGGATCGCCCTCTCGTTAACGGCGACGCAGCTTTCCTGTCCTTGGTCTGCAAGCAGGACGGCAACGAGATCAAGCCTCTTACCACCGAAGGCCGCACGTACGTGCTGGGTTCCGGCGGCATGCCCGCTACTTTCGAGCAGAACGTCATTGGCATGAAGAAGGGCGAAACCAAGACGTTCACGTTCGAGGCTCCGCGTTACGACGGCTCCTCTGACAAGGTCGAGCCTTACGAGGCAACCGTTGGCGTCCTCTCCATTCAGAAGGAAATCGTGCCCGAGCTCACTGACGAGTGGGTTGCCCAGAATTCTTCCGACTACAAGACGGTTGCCGAGCTTCGCGAGGCCCTCACCAAGGAAGTCCACCGTGTTCGTCGTGCGCAGTACGACGACTACGTTCGCAACGTCGCATCGGTTGAGCTTTCCAAGCGCTTCATGGGTCACATTCCCGACGAGGTCTTCGAGGGCACCCGTACCAAGATCACCAACGATCTGCGTCAGCAGGTTAGTTCTCAAGGCATCCGCTGGGAGGAATTTGTCTCGCGCAACGGTGGGGAAGAACAGGTAGAGCGCAACATTTTCATGCAGACGCGCCAGTCGCTGGTACAGTGCTATGCGCTTGACGCGATTTTCCGCACCCAGGGCCTTAAGGTCACCGAGCAGGACATCAAGGACGTCTGCGAGCAAATCAACCCGCAGCTTCCCGATGAGGCTCGCAAGATGATGGAGGAGCAGGGCTATGGCTTTTCGTTGCGTGAATCCGCCGAGCGTTATTGCGCCAGCAAGTGGGTCGTCGAGCATGCTCAGATCACTTACAAGAACCCCGATTCCCAGGAAGAGCAGGCTGAGTAGCCGATGCTCGGTCGCGTACTTCTCATAGCGAACCCTACAGCGCAGAACAGCGCGGCGGCTGAAGCGATCGACGTCGCTGCGGGCCTTGTTTCGGTTCTGCCGGGTTGCGAGTCGCTTGAGGTGGCCACGACCAATGCCCCGGGCCATGCAAAGGACATCGCCTCCAAAGCCCAGGGTTTCGACACCTTTGTCGCGCTGGGCGGAGACGGCCTGGCCCATGAGGTGTGCAATGGAATCATGATGCGTGACGACGTCGCTGTTCGCAGCGACGCCGCGCGCATTCAGATGGGCCTCATACCGTTTGGGTCGGGCAACGATTATGCCCGCACTCTTGGCATGTCGACTGATCTCAAGACAGCTGCCGTGCAGCTGGCCGAGGCTCGACCCGCAATGCTTGACGTTGGTGTATGCAATGGCGAGTACTTCTGCGAAACGCTGTCTTTCGGCCTTGATGCCGCGATCGCGCTCGATACGGTCGAGCGCCGCAAGCGCACAGGTAAAACAGGTACTCAGCTGTATCTTGCAAGCGGAATCGATCAGCTGCTACATCATCTCGATATCCATACCGCAACGGTTCGCTTCGACGATTTGCCGCCCCAAACCGTTGACGTGCATTTGCTTGCCGTCCAGATCGGCAGAACCTATGGGGGAGGCTTCGCGGTTTGCCCTGAAGCCGATGCCCAAGACGGCCTTTTCGACGTCTGCATCGCTCGTGCGCCTATGACCTTGGCTCAAGCCGGCCTTACGTTCGCCCTTGCGAAAGACGGTCATCACACTAAGCGGAAGAAGATCGAGTTTCATCGTGCAAAGAAGGTCTCTGTTTCGTTCGAAAAGAGCCTTCCGGTTCAAATTGATGGAGAAAAGATGGAGACGCTCACGTTCGACATCTCGTGCATCCGTCAATCCTTGTGCGTTCTCCGCACTGAAAAGGCGCGCTAGGGAAGTCTTCGCGTCGGGTATTCACCCTTATAAAACCCCAAGATAATCGATAATTCGCAGGTTGTGGGTAGGTTATGAACGCCCAACCTGCGCTTGTGCGTTCGGTCCCTTTGCCCTTATAATATCCAATTGCGTTCGGAGAGGTATGGATACACCCGGACGCGTGGGTTACGGAGTCAGCGCGCATGCCTCTTCATGTGCGATCTGGCAATCGTGCCCGCGAAGTGCAAGGGACCTTCGGTGTACGACGAGGCGTGCGAGCGAAGGTCTATCAGACAGGCTGTTTGCGAACTGACTATTCGCAGATAAGCCTAGGAAAGGAAAAGAAGAATGGGAGTCAAGCAGTACAAGCCGACTAGTCCCGGACGTCGTTTCCAGATGGTCTCCGACTTCGCCGAGATCACCACGGACAAGCCCGAGAAGTCGCTCCTTGCGCCTCTGTCTAAGAAGGCAGGCCGCAACAACAACGGTCGTATCACCACCCGTCACCAGGGCGGCGGCCACAAGCGTCGTTACCGTATCATCGACTTCAAGCGCAACAAGGACGGCGTGCCCGCCAAGGTCGCTACCATCGAGTACGACCCCAACCGCTCCGCCCGCATCGCGCTCCTTCATTACGTCGACGGCGAGAAGCGCTACATCCTTCATCCGAAGGGCCTTCATGTAGGCGATATGGTCATCTCCGGTTCCGATGCCGACATCAAGCCCGGCAACGCAATGCCGCTGGCCAACATCCCCGTCGGTACTCTCATCCATGCCGTTGAGCTCCAGCCTGGCAAGGGCGCTGCACTTGCCCGTTCCGCTGGCACCAGCATCCAGCTCATGGGTAAGGAAGGCAAGTACGCCATCCTGCGCATGCCTTCTTCCGAGATGCGTCGCGTTCTGCTCACCTGCCGTGCGACCATCGGCGAGGTTGGCAATGCCGAGCATGCCAACATCAAGATAGGCAAGGCCGGCCGTAACCGTTGGCTTGGCGTTCGTCCTACCGTTCGCGGTACCGTTATGAACCCGGTCGACCATCCCCATGGCGGTGGCGAGGGCAAGAACAAGACTTCTGGCCGTCACCCTGTTTCTCCGTGGGGCGTTCCTACCAAGGGCCATCGTACCCGCAACCCGAAGAAGGCTTCGAGCAAGCTGATCATTCGCCGTCGCAAGAAGTAATGCTTAACGTTAAGGAGCTATAAGTGAGCAGAAGTTTGAAGAAAGGACCTTTCGTCGAGCCGCGCCTCTTGGGCCGCATCATCGCGATGAATGAAGCTGGCGAGAAGAACGTTGTCAAGACGTGGTCCCGTGCAAGCACCATCTTCCCTGAGATGGTTGGCCACACGATCGCCGTTCATGACGGTCGTAAGCACGTCCCCGTATATGTTACCGAGTCCATGGTTGGCCACAAGCTGGGCGAGTTCGCCCCTACGCGTACCTTCAAGGGTCACGCGGCCGACAAGAAGAAGAAGTAAGGAGGAGTAAACGATGGAAGCAAAAGCAATCGCGCGTTACGTCCGCGTTTCTCCCCGCAAGGCTCGCGTGGTAGTCGACCTGGTCCGCGGTAAATCCGTCCCCCAGGCTCAGGAGATCCTCGCTTTCACCAACCGCGGCATCGCCGAGACGGTTGAGAAGGTTCTGAACTCCGCGGTTGCCAACGCCGAGAACCTGCACCATGTGCGCCCCGAGGCTCTTTATGTCAAGGAGTGCTACGTCGACGAGGGCCCCACGCTGAAGCGTATCCGTCCTCGCGCTAAGGGTTCCGCATCGCGCATCAACAAGCGCACGGCCCACATCACCATTGTCGTTGCTACCCGAGAGGAGGCATAAAGCCTTATGGGTCAGAAAGTAAGCCCTACCGGTTTCCGCCTCGGCATCACCGAGGATTGGCGCAGCCGCTGGTACGCAAATAAGGACTACGCCGCCAACCTCGAGAACGATCTTGCTATCCGTAGCTTCCTCGAGAAGGAACTTGACCGCGCTGCCGTTTCCGGCGTCGAGATCGAGCGCGCTGGTGACAAGACCAAGGTCATCATCACCACTGCTCGTCCGGGCGTTGTCATCGGCAAGAAGGGCGCCAAGATCGACGAGCTTCGTCGCGATCTTGAGAAGATCGCTACCGGCACCGTCTCCGTTGAGGTCATCGAGGTCAAGCGCCCCGAGCTCGACGCTCAGCTCGTTGCCGAGTCCATCGCCGAGCAGCTCGTCGGCCGCGTCGCTTTCCGTCGCGCCATGCGCAAGGCTGTTCAGTCCGCTCGCAAGAGCGGTGCCAAGGGCATCCGCATCCAGTGCTCCGGTCGTCTCGGTGGCGCTGAGATGAGCCGCCGCGAGTGGTACGGCGAGGGTCGTATCCCGCGTCACACTCTGCGCGCCAAGATCGACTACGGTTTCTCTACCGCAGCTACCACGATGGGTTCCATCGGCATTCAGGTTTGGATTTATCACGGCGACGTTATGCCCGGCCAGAAGGCTCCGCAGCCTGCACTGGAGGGTTCGTCCCGCCCGAGTCGTCCGCGTCGCGGCAATGGCCGTCCGCGCAACGACCGTAACGAGAGGGGTGCTAAGTAAATGCTCGTACCTAAGCGTGTAAAGCACCGCAAGGTGCAGCGCGGTTCCATGAAGGGCAAGGCCAAGGGTGGAACCCGTCTGAACCACGGCGAGTTCGGTATCCAGGCCCTCGAGGCTGCTTGGATCACCAACCGTCAGATCGAGGCTGCTCGTGTCGCCATGACTCGTGAGATGAAGCGTGGCGGCAAGGTCTGGATCACCATCTTCCCGGATAAGCCTATCACCCAGAAGCCTGCAGAAACCCGCATGGGTTCCGGCAAGGGTAATCCCGAGGGCTGGGTTGCCGTTGTCAAGCCTGGCCGCATCATGTTCGAGGTCGGCGGCGTTGAAGAGGCTGTCGCCAAAGAGGCACTCCGTCTTGCAATCAACAAGCTTCCTATCAAGTGCAAGATCGTGACTCGTGAAACGGAAGGTCAGGAATAAATGAAACCAGCAGAGATTCGCGAGCTTTCCGCCGAAGATTTGCAGGCTAAGCTCAAAGAAGCGCGCGCGGAGCTTTTCAATCTGCGCTTCCAGATGGCTACCAGCCAGCTTGACAACACCGCTCGCGTCGGTCAGGTCAAGAAGGACATCGCCCGCATTCAGACCGAGATGCGTGCTCGTGAGCTGAAAGCTCTGAACTAGGGCACGTCGAGGAAGGTAGATTAGCAATATGACTGATGAACGCAACAACCGAAAGGTCCGTCAGGGCGTTGTCGTGAGCGATGCCAATGACAAGACCATCGTTGTGCAGATCACTGAGCGCAAGCCGCATCCTATTTACGGCAAGATGATGACCAGCACTAAGAAGCTGCACGCTCATGACGAGAACAACGAGGCTCATGTTGGCGATACCGTTTCCATCATGGAGACGCGTCCGCTGTCCAAGATGAAGCGTTGGCGCCTCGTCGAGATCGTTGAGAAGGCCAAATAGTCTGCGGTTAACACCGTATGCTCTATAGGAAAGTTAGGTAGAAGCAATGATTCAGGTGCAAACCATGCTCCAGGTGGCCGATAACTCCGGCGCTCGCAAGGTGCAGTGCATCAAGGTCCTCGGCGGCACCGGCCGTCGCTACGCGGGCCTCGGTGACGTCATCATCTGCAGCGTTAAGGAAGCTATCCCCAACGCCGCCGTCAAAAAGGGCGATGTTGTGCGCTGCGTCGTCGTTCGCACGAAGAAGGAAGTTCGTCGCAACGATGGCAGCTACATCAAGTTCGACCAGAACGCCGCTGTTCTCATCAACGAGGATGGAACGCCTCGCGGCACGCGTATCTTCGGGCCTGTTGCCCGCGAGCTGCGCGAAAAGAAGTACATGAAGATCGTGTCTTTGGCACCGGAAACTCTGTAGGGGAGGTGTTCGCAGAATGAGCGGTATGAACATCAAGAAAGACGACATCGTTAAGGTCATCGCCGGCAAGGATAAGGGCAAAGAGGGCAAGGTCCTCTCCGCGCTCCCTGCTCGCAACCGTGTCGTGGTCGAGAAGGTCAACATCCACAAGAAGGCCCTTCGTCCGACCCAGCAGAACCCCCAGGGCGGCATCTCGTCGATCGAGGCTCCGCTTCACGTGTCCAACGTGATGCTGGTTTGCCCCAGCTGCAAGCAGCCCACTCGCGTTGCTCATCGCATCGACGAGAACGGCAAGCATCGCGTCTGCAAGAAGTGCGGCAAGGACATCGATTAATTGTTGTGGGCTTAAAGCGAAGTGCCTTTTCACAGTCGCTTTAGGCCCCTATACTATGACCCCGGTGCTTTTAGGGGACGCAGGGTCGGTAATCCTGCGTTTAATTCATCGAAAGGATTTGAACACATGGCTCCTCGTTTGAAGGAAATGTATAAGAACGAGATCATCTCCAAGCTTGAGAAGGATCTTGACATCAAGAACGTCAACCTCGTTCCGAAGCTCGAGAAGATCGTCGTCAACATGGGTGTCGGCGCTGCTGCATCTGATTCCAAGCAGCTCGATGCCGCCATCGAGGATATGCGTATCATCACCGGTCAGCAGCCTTGCGTCACTCGCGCTAAGAAGTCCATCGCTGGCTTCCATGTCCGTGAGGGCCAGGCTATCGGCTGCAAGGTCACCCTCCGCGGCGACCGTATGTACGAGTTCATGGATCGTCTGCTGGCAACCGCCCTTCCGCGCGTTCGCGACTTCCGCGGCATTTCGCGCACCAGCTTCGACGGCCGTGGCAATTACTCCCTCGGCATCACCGAGCAGCTGATCTTCCCTGAGATCGATTACGATAAGATCGATCGTACCCGTGGTATGGACATCACGTTCGTCACCACCGCTGATAACGATGAGGCTGCGTTCGCACTTCTGGACGCATTTGGCTTCCCGTTCAAGGAGAACTAAACGCGAAAGCGTTTTGTTTGTAAGAGGTCCGGCAGGTGCCGCATGAACCTGCCGGGCAGAAGGAAAGAAGGAATGCATGGCTAAGAAATCGATGATCGCCAAGGCTAAGCGCGAGCCGAAGTTCTCGACGCGTCAGCACAACCGCTGCGTGCGTTGCGGACGTCCCCGTGCTTACTACCGCAAGTTCGGCCTGTGCCGTGTCTGCTTGCGTGAGCTTGCCAACAAAGGCGAACTTCCCGGCGTGACGAAGTCCTCTTGGTAAAAGACAGACTTTAGAACGTTTCAGGGTGTGCCCTCGTTCAGGCGTTGAAGCTAAGGGCTTTCGCGAACCGAACGATGTGGTTCATCAAGGACCAAAGGAGAAATCAAATGACATTGACCGACCCCATTGCAGATATGCTTACGCGCGTGCGTAACGCTAATTCTGCTGGCAAGGCGACGGTTTCCATGCCGTCTAGCAAGAAACTTGTCGAGGTAGCCCGCATCATGCACGAAGAAGGCTACATCAAGTCTTACGAGGTGATCCCCGGCGAGCCCCGCGCTACGCTCGAGATCGCTTTGAAGTTTGGCGACAAGAAGACGAAGACCATCCGCGGCATCAAGCGCATCTCTAAGCCCGGCCTGCGTATTTACGCTGGCAAGGACGAGCTGCCCCGCGTTCTCGGTGGTCTCGGTACTGCAATCATCTCGACGAGCCAAGGCGTTATGGCCGATCGCGATGCCCGCAAGAAGGGTATCGGCGGCGAGGTCATCGCTTACATCTGGTAGGAAAGGAAGAGGTTTAGTATGTCTCGTATCGGCAAACAGCCCATCACCGTTCCTGCCAACGTCGAAGTTAAGATCGATGGCACCACGGTTGACGTGAAGGGCCCCAAGGGCGAGCTCGTTCGTACGTTTCCGTCCATCATGATCATCAAGCAGGAAGAGAATGAGATCCTGGTTGAGCGTCCTGACGACAGCCATGACGCAAAGTGCTTCCATGGTCTGGTTCGCACCCTTATCGCTAACATGATCGAAGGCTGCGAGAAGGGCTTCCAGAAGAAGCTCGTCCTCGTCGGCGTCGGTTATCGTGCTCAGCTCAAGGGCTCTGATCTTGAGCTTCAGTTGGGCTATTCCCACCCGGTTCTCGTCAAGTGCCCCGAGGGCATCAAGTTCGAGGTTCCCTCCCAGACCGAGATCGTCGTCTCTGGTCCGAGCAAGGAACAGGTTGGCCAGGTCGCTGCGGAGATCCGCAGTTGGCGTAAGCCCGAGCCTTACAAGGGCAAGGGTATCCGCTACGACGGCGAGTTCGTCCGTCGTAAGCTTGGCAAGGCCGCCAAGGGCGATTAATGTTCCACCTTTTCGGACTGTGAGATTGAAGGGAAAGTTCAATGAACGCTAATTTGAAGAAAAGGCAAAACGGGCTTGCTCGCCGTCATCGCCGTGTTCGCGGCAAGATCAACGGAACCGCTGCTCGTCCCCGTCTTTGCGTTACCCGTAGCAACAGCAACGTTTACGTTCAGGTAATCGACGACGTTGCTCACAACACCATCTGCGGTGCTTCCACCCTCGGTGCTGAGTTCAAGGCCACCGGCAAGAAGGCCGCCACGGTCGAGGGAGCTGCGGCTCTCGGCGAGATCATCGGCAAGAAGGCCATCGAGGCCGGCATCACTGAGGTCGTTTTCGACCGCGGTGGCAACCTGTATCACGGTCGCGTCAAGGCTGTTGCCGAAGGCGCCCGCGAAGCAGGCCTGAAATTCTAGAAGGAGCTTGAGATATGCCTCGTAAACAACATGAAGAAGCAGGAGTACCTGAGCTCCAGGAGCGCGTTGTCTCCATCAGCCGCGTTTCCAAAGTAGTCAAGGGCGGTCGTCGCATGGCTCTGTCCGCTCTCGTCGTCGTTGGCGACGGCAAGGGTCGCGTCGGTGTCGGCATGGGTAAGTCCAAGGAAGTTCCCAACGCCATCTCCAAGGGCGTCGAGGATGCCAAGAAGAACATGTTCTCCGTGCCGCTGGTCGAGTCCACTGAGGTTCCCGGTTCCTTCACCGTTCCTCATGACATCATCGGCGAGTTCGGCGCAGGCCGCGTTCTGATCAAGCCGGCTCTTCCTGGTACCGGCGTTATGGCCGGCAGCGCTGTCCGTGCGGTTCTCGAGCTTGCTGGCGTTACCGACGTCATCACCAAGGAACTTGGCACCAACAACGCTCTCAACGTCGTTAAGGCCACTGCTGAGGGCCTGCGCGACATGGAAACCGCTGCTCAGGTTGCTGACCGTCGCGGCGTTTCCGTCGACCACATCTTCGGTCGAAAGGAGACCAAGTAATGTCTGACGCAAAGAAGACCCTGCGTATCACGCAGGTTAAGAGCTCCATCGGCCGCAAGGCCGATCAGGGCAAAACCCTGAAGGCCCTTGGTCTTGGCCGCATCGGCAAGACTGTCGATCAGGTGGACAACGAGTCCGTCCGCGGCATGATCTTCAAGGTCAAGCACCTCATCGAGGTCGAAGAGATCTAATAGTTCTCTTGAAACCGACAGCATGAGCGACTTTTTTGGCGCTCATGCTGTTTGTTATGCCTGGTGCAAAACGCCTCAAGTAATTGGAAGTTTGCTGGCGGCGAGCTGTCAGCGCAGGCAAGAAAGCCTGAAAAGCGTAAAGGAGTTTTAAATGGAATTGAAGGATCTGCAGCCCGCATCGGGCTCTCGTAAGAACCGTAAGCGCGTCGGCCGTGGCCATGCTGCTGGCCAGGGCAAAACCGCTGGTCGTGGTCTGAACGGTCAGAAGTCCCGTTCCGGTGGCGCTAAGAAGGCAGGCTTCGAGGGCGGCCAGACTCCTCTGGCACGTCGTCTCCCGAAGCTCCCTGGCTTCACCAACATCAACCGTGTTGAGTACCTCCCGGTCAACGTTGGCCGTCTCGAGGAGAAGTACGAGGCAGGCGAGATCGTTGATGGCGCGAGCCTGAAGGCCAAGGGCATCATCAAGCACGAGGATGCACTGGTCAAGGTTCTCGGCGATGGCGAGCTTACCAAGGCTCTCACCATCAAGGTCGACAAGGTCTCGGCTTCTGCTCAGGCTAAGATCGAAGCTGCTGGCGGAAAGGTTGAACAGCCTTGCTAAGTGCATTCGTTGACGCATTCAAAGTGCCCGAGCTGCGTAAGAAGATTCTCTTCACGCTCGGTATCTTGGCGCTTTATCGCGTTGGCGCGTACCTGCCTGTTCCGGGAATCCCGTTCCGCGCACTTGCAGATGCTTTCATGGCATCTAGCGCACAGGTTTCGATGACCATGCTCGACCTTTTCACTGGTGGCGCGTTGTCGAACTTCTCGGTGTTCTCGTTGGGAATCATGCCCTACATCACTGCATCGATCATCATGCAGCTGATGCAGGGTGTTATCCCTGCTGTGGGGCGTTGGGCGCGCGAGGGCGAGTCTGGGCGTCGTAAGATCACTCAGGTTACCCGCTGGCTCACGCTCGGCCTTGGTCTCATCAATGCCGTCGGTTACCTGCTGCTGTTCCAGTCGCCTGCTTACGGTGTTCAGTTCAGCACCGCAGTTCCCGCTTGGCTCACCAGCATCGTAGTTGTTTTCACCTTGGTTGCCGGTACCGCGCTCATCATGTGGATGGGCGAGCTCATCACCCAGCGTGGTGTTGGCAATGGCATGTCGCTGATCATCTTCGTCAGCATCGTTTCCCGCGTGCCTTCTGCTCTGTATTCGTCTGTCACCTCGATGGACAACACGGGCATGGGTATTGCCCTTACGATTCTGATCGTTGTCGTCATCCTGATCTGCGTCCCGCTGATCATCTTCGTTGAGCGTGCTCAGCGTCGTATTCCCGTGAACTACGCTAAGCGTGTTCAGGGCCGTAGGATGATGGGCGGTCAGTCCACGTATATCCCGTTCAAGGTGAACGCTGCAGGCGTTATCCCGATCATCTTCGCAAGCTGCCTGATTTACTTCCCGGCTCAACTTGCGGCGCTGTTTAACGTCGACTGGCTCACTGTTGTGGCTAATGCTGTTTCCACTGGTTGGGTGAACTGGATCCTTACCGCAGGTCTCATTGTCTTTTTCGCCTACTTCTACACCTCCATGGTGTTCGATCCGGGCCAGACGGCTGAGAACCTGCAGAAGCAGGGTGGCTTCATTCCCGGCATCCGTCCGGGCAAGGCTACCGAGGAGTACATCCATAACGTGCTCCGTCGTGTTACCCTTCCGGGTGGCATCTTCATCGCTCTGATTGCTGTCGTTCCGTCCATTCTGTTCTACTTCACGGGCAATCAGCTTATTCAGGCGTTCGGTGGTACTTCGATCTTGATCATGATCGGCGTTGCGCTTGACACCATGACCAAGGTTGAAAGCCAGTTGAAGACCCACAATTATGCTGGGTTCTTCAAATAGGCTTGAATCATATTCCTGGTTCTTGTAACGGCTCGGCGCTTTGCGTCGGGCCGTTTTTGCGTATATTCAACGAAAGGGGGTCCGAAGCAGCCAATCGTTTGTTGAAGAGCCATTAAGATGAAGAGAATGCCGTTTGCGCATTCGAATTTCGACCGACCCACAACGAAAGGCGTCACGTGTCCTCGCTGCCTTCTTGGCCGTATCTCATTTGTTCGGTAATCAGCTTTGTAACCGCTATCGTTTGCCACGAGGCCAGCCACGCATTTGCTGCATATAAACTAGGTGACCCTACCGCAAAGGGGTCGGGTAGGCTCTCCTTCAACCCCGTAAGGCACATCGACCCGTTTGGCACGGTGATTTTGCCATTCCTGCTTATGTCGATGAACATGCCCATTTTCGGTTATGCGAAGCCGGTTCCCTATAACCCCCGATATTTCAAGGATCCTCGAAAGGGCGATCTGATAGTTGGACTGGCAGGTCCTTGCGCCAATCTTCTTTTGGCGTGTCTTGCTGCGTTGATCGGCGCTTTGCTTTTCAACTTCGCACCGGTGCTGCAATGGATGATGGCAAGCGAGTTCTTCCGTTATTTCTTCTTGCTCTTCCTGCCTATGTTTGCGCTGGTCAACCTTTATTTGATGTTCTTCAACCTTCTTCCGATACCTCCGTTGGACGGTTCGTCGATTTTCGCGTTCTTTCTTCCCGAAAAGTACCTGCCTCAGTATTACAAGGTTCAGCAGTATGCGTTTCCGATTTTCATGATCGCGGTGATCTTACTGCCTCAGTTCATGAGGATCGATCCGTTCAGTTGGTATTTGAACGTCACGGCGGGAAATCTTTTCGACCTGCTGTTCCCGTATATGGGGTAGGCCATGTCATATCGTGTCCGTACTGAAAGTTTCGAGGGACCCTTCGACTTGCTCCTGTACCTTGTTGGCAGGCAGCGTGTTGATATCGGGTCGATCTCGGTTAACGATATCGTCAACCAGTATCTTGATGAAGTCGAGAGAATGCGCGCTCTCGATCTTGACGTGGCAAGCGACTTCCTTCTTGTTGCCTCCACGCTCCTTGAAATCAAGGCGCAAAGCCTTATTCCTGCCGAGGTGGACGAAGCCGACGAGGATCTGACTGAACTTACGCCTAGTCAGGCCCGTGACATGCTCGTTGAGAAGCTTATCGAGTACAAGAAGTACAAGAACGCAGCTGCTGCTTTGGGCATGCGCATGGAGGCGCAAGCTCGCATGCATCCTCGAACGTTCGGTGCGCCCGAGCGTTTTGCAGAAGTCATGCCCGATTTCCTGCGCGACGTCTCGCTCGATACCATCGGTTTCTTGGCGGCGGGTGCATTCTCGCGTCGCGATGTCGTCTTGCTTGAGTCTGAGCATATCGCCAAGAAACCTATTCCCGTTGAGATTCATGTCAGGGCGCTCCATAGGCGCCTTTCGAACGAGAAGCATCTTCGTTTCTCGGATCTGATTCACGACGACACGCCTACGCCCATCGTCGTTGTCACGTTTCTTGCTTTGCTTGAGCTTTACAAAAGGCAAATGGTTCATCTTACTCAGGACAACCCGTTCGGCGATATCGAGGTCGACTACATCGAAGGCTCAGGCGAGCTTGATTTAACGGGAGACGATGCGCTCACTTCGGTGGGCGAAGAGGAATAGCCCCTTTAATCGAAAGATCTACTCTGAGGAGCATATATGTTCGAGGGATTGCAAAAGGAGCAGTTGCCAGCCGCGCTTGAGGCTTTGCTGTTCGTCACGAACGAGCCAGTGAATGCTATCACGTTGGCGGAACTGCTCGAGTGCGATACTTCAGATGTCGTGCTGGGCCTTGAGGCGTTGCGCGACCGTCTTAAGCAGGATGAGCGCGGGATTCAGCTCATTGAGGTTGCCGGTGGTTGGCGTTTGTACACGCATCCAAGCTTTGATGCACTTTTGCAGAAGTACGTCCTTTCCTGGGACACGCGTAAGATGTCTCAGGCGGCCCTCGAGGTGCTTTCCATCATTGCATACGGACAACCCATGACCCGCGCTCAGATCGCCGCCATCCGCGGCGTGAATTCCGACGGCGTTGTCAGCACGTTGCTCGATCGCGGCCTTATTCGCGAGGCTGGAATCTCCGATGCACCGGGCAACCCTGTTCTTTACGGCACGAGCGCTGCTTTTCTCGAGAAGTTTGGGCTGGCTTCCCCACGCGATTTGCCCGATCTTGAGGGGTTCGCCCCCGACGAGAAGACCGCGCAGCTCATTCGCGAGCGTTTGGGCGCCACTCAGGCGGCCAACGAACCCACCGACGACGAGGTGGCGGCGGGGATTGCCGGTCTTACGGGCATTGACGAATCTCCGTTTGCGACCGTTGAGAAGATCGATTTCGATAGCCTGACGTTCGATATGGACAGTGAGTAGAGTGAGCAACGCCAAAAGCGACAACATGAATGATCCTACGATCGACGATTCGGTCGTTTCGAGCCCTGATTTCTCCGATCGCCCCGAAGACGGCGAGGGGGGACGTCTTGTCCCTATGCGCCTGCAGAAGTTCCTTGCACGTGCGGGTGCTGCTTCAAGACGCGGCTCCGAGAATCTTATGACCGCAGGTCGCGTTACTGTCAACGGGGAAGTGGTGACCGAGCTGGGAAGCAAGGTTGATCCATTAGTCGATGTCGTGGCTGTCGACGGCGTCGTCGTGAAGCTTGGCGATGGTTCGACCACCATCATGATGCACAAGCCCGCAGGGGTTATCACCACGATGCACGATCAGCTCGAGCGCCCCTGTGTTGCCGATCTGGCCCCGATCGATCGCTATCCTGGGCTTTTCCCGATCGGTCGCTTAGACACCGACACAACCGGTTTGCTTTTGTTCTCAACCGACGGTGAGCTTGGAAACGGCTTGCTTCATCCACGTCATCACGTGAAGAAGGTTTATCTTGCCTGTGTGGAGGGCACCCCCACGGCAAAGCAGCTTGACCAGCTTCGACGGGGAATTCAGCTTGATGACGGGATGACCCAACCCGCCGAGGTCGAGATCCTGCAGGGTCGCAAAGCCGAGCACGCTGCGGAAGTGCTGGTTATGCCGTCGCAGGTGGTTCGCGGCGGATCGCGCGTGTACGCCGAGATCTTGAAGGAGCGCTCGCGTGCGCGAAGCTACGTGAGCATCGGCATTAGGGAAGGACGCTATCATCAGGTGAAGCGCATGTTCGCCGCCATCGGTCATCCCGTCGTTGCGCTTCATCGCGATACATTCGGGCCGCTTGATCTTGGCAGTCTCGAGCGTGGTTCATGGCGTGTTCTTTCCGATTCCGAGGTTGCGTCTCTTAAAGCGGCTATCGACGTTGCAGATGATTAACGGTCGATTCTACGTTTGGCATGTTCAGCCGTCCCTTGACGGGGAATGCTAGAATGACCTGAATAGCGGTATCTATTGAATTGAAAGGGGCTTTCACCAGATGGCTCTCTCAGTGGAACAAACCCCTAAACAATGCCCGTTCTCGGCGATAGCCGTTGTTGGATTGGGTTTGATTGGCTCGTCTTGTGCATCGGCTGTCAAACGCGTCTGGCCCGATGTCCGCGTTTTCGGAGTCGATACCGACGACCGTACGCTGCGCATCGCATTGGAGAAGGGGATGGTTGACGGCTGCTCTCGCCCCGATGGCGACGCCTTTCGGTCGTTCGTTATCGATTCATGCGACTTGGTGCTGCTCGCCACCCCCGTTGATGTTGCCGGGTATTATTTCGAGCGGCTCGCCAACTGGGGCTATTCCGGTTTGATTTCCGATACCGCTTCCACGAAAAGCCGTATCTGCGAGATGGCAGCTCGCACTCTTAAAGTTCCCGAAAAGTTTGTCCCAGGACATCCGATGTGCGGTTCCGAGAAGAACGGCATCGAAGGGTGCCGCGCTGACATGTTCCAGGGCGCTTACTGGATTTTGTGCCCCGATCAGGGAACCGATGGCGACGACATTCAGCATCTGCATGAGTTCACGACCGGTTTAGGCGCCCGTATGATCTCGCTTCCCCGCGAACAACACGATCGCGCTGTCGCGGTGGTAAGCCATGTCCCGCATCTTGTTGCGTCGTCGTTGGTCACCCTTGCCGACCATGCTTCACGCGAGCAGCGAAACATCATGCGGTTGGCCGCGGGCGGTTTCAAAGACACCACGCGCATCGCAGCAGGTTCGGCCGATCTGTGGACGGGCATCGAATTCGACAATTCCGCCGAGGTTCTTTCCGGCATCGACGATATGTGCGACATCCTGCAATCGTTCGCACGCGCCTTGCGCGAAGGCGACCGTGTTTCCATGAAGGATCTGCTGCAGCAGGCGGCCGAGCTCAGGCGAGAGCTGCCCGCGGCGTGGGTGCCTTCGTCCGAGCGCATGATAGAGGTTCGCATCCCGGTGCCCCAACGCAACGGCGTCGTTGCCGAGGTCACAACCATAGCAAGTTCGGTCGGCTGCAACATCCAGTCGATCGAGATCGACCATGTTACCGAGAACAGCGCTGTTCTGAACATGCTGCTAACCGATGAAGGAGATATCGGCAAGCTGTCGTTTGAGCTGATCAACGCTGGATTCTCGGTTTCGTTCAGCCCGTTGTCACCGAAGGAGCATACTCATGTCGACTGATGATGTTAAGACGATCGAGCCTTTGTCCGGTCCTTTGTCGGGCTCTTGCGTCGTTCCTGGAGACAAAAGCATTTCTCATCGCGCTGTCCTGTTCTCGGCTATGGCCGAGGGGGTATCGCGTTTGAGCGGCGTGCTTGACTCAAGCGATGTGCGCGCTTCGATCGATGCGGTAAGAAAGCTCGGTGCCGAGGTCTCGCTTGAAAAGCAGCCCGACGGCAGCCTGTCGGGCGGCGTGGTCGGGTGGGGCGCGAAAGGCCCCAAGCAGCCTGACGGTCCGATTTACTGCGCCAACTCGGGAACGACCGCGCGTCTTTTGATGGGCATCCTCGCTCCGTGGGATATCGAGGTCGAGATCACCGGCGACGAATCTCTTTCCCGCAGGCCGATGCGCCGCATCACGGCGCCTCTGATGAAGATGGGCGTGAGCTTCGACCCCGCCGGCGCCGAAACCCTTCCCATCGTCGAGCGCGGCACACGCGATCTGCGGGCGATTTCCTACGATTCGCCCATGGCTTCCGCTCAGTTGAAAACCGCCGTGTTGCTTGCCGGCGTGTATGCGAACGGAACCACCACGGTCAATGAGCCGTCTACTTCGCGCAATCACACCGAGCTCATGCTGCCCGAGTTCGGCGTCGAAACCACCGCTTCTGAGCTTTCGGCTAGCGTGAATGGTCCTGCCGCCTTGAAGTCGTGCGAGGTCGTCGTTCCCGGCGACCCCTCCTCTGCGGCTTTCCTGATTTGCGCTGCCTTGTTGAAGAAGGGAAGCGCCATTCAGATCGAGAACGTCAGCCTGAACACCGCGCGAACCGGTTTCTTCCGCACACTTGAGCGTATGGGCGCCGATATCGAGGTTCATCGAACCGGATCGTCGGGTAAGGAGCCCTTCGGCGTGATGTCGGCATGTTATTCTGGTAAGCTGCGCGGATGCGAGGTTCCGGGATCCAAGATCGCCAGTTTGGTCGATGAGGTTCCGGTTCTGGCATTGGTTGCGGCGTTCGCTCGCGGCGTTACGGTTTTCCGCGATGCGGGCGAGCTTCGCGCCAAAGAGACCGACCGTCTTACTGCTGTGCGCAACGGTTTGGCGCAGCTTGGTGTCGATTCCTGGATTGAAGGCGACGACCTGTTCGTAGAGGGCAATCCCGATCTTGAGATCCCCGACGGCATCGTATTCGATTCTCTTGGCGATCATCGTCTTGCCATGACGTGGTCGCTTGTTGGCTTGACTGGGGAAAAGCCCGTTGGCATCAAGAACTTCTCGTGCGTTGATGTAAGCTACCCCGATTTTTTGAAGGACATAGAAAGGCTCGTTCGATGATCGTTGCAATTGATGGACCGGCTGGTGCCGGCAAATCGACCGTTTCCAAGGAAGTGGCGCGCAGGCTGGGTTTCACCTGCCTTGACACTGGCGCCATGTATCGTGCTATTGCCTGGCAGGCAATTCAGAACGGCGTCGATTTCGACGATTCGCAGGGGCTTGACCAGGTTGCCAACAATTACCACATCGAGTTCACTTACGACCAGGGCGAGCCGTCTCCGAGCGGTGTTTTGATGGGTGGTGTCGACGTGACCCGCGCGATTCGCACTGCCGAGATCGATCGCGCTGTCAGCCTTGTCTCGAAAGAGCCGCTTGTTCGTGCGGCCCTGGTGGCTCAGCAGCAGCGTATTGGCAACAGCGGCAATTACGTGGTCGAAGGTCGCGATATCGGAACCGTCGTCTTCCCGGACGCGGCAGTCAAGGTGTTCCTGTTCGCCTCTGCCGAGGAGAGGGCGCGCCGCCGTGTGGCTCAAAACGCCGAGCGAGGCATAGGTTCCGTCGATTACGACGAGGTTCTTGCCGACATCGTGAAGCGCGATGAGATCGACTCGTCGCGCGATTCGTCGCCGCTTGAACCTGCTGCCGATGCCGTCATGCTCGACTCTTCCGATCTTTCCATCGAGGAAGTCATCGAGAAGATCTGCCAGCTTGCCAAGGCTCATCTGTAGAAAGTCGGGGCGTCGATGTCCGATCAGCAAGACAAGCAGCAAGACAAACCCGCGCAGGGCGAGGAAAGCGCGAAGCGACCCGCGTATGAGAAATGCTGGGACATGCCGTTCGGCGGCACGTCGCCCGAGAAGCACGTCTCTCATATCATGGCTCATATCATCGTCGGCTTCGTCGGCTTTGTTTTCAAGATCCTGTTCCGCTACCGTGTCGATAACCGCGAAAGCCTTGACGCTTTCGCGGATAAATCGGGTGTGGTCGTCATCGCGAATCATACGTCGTTCTTGGACGTCGTGTTCATCTATCTGTCGGTAAGGCCGAAACTTTGGCCTCGCATGATCGCGCGCAGCACTTTGTTCGAAGGCAAACCGTACATTTTCGCGTGGATACTTGCTCATTTGGGCGTGTTTCCCATCAAGCGCGATACGGCGGACAGGACGGCCATCAAGCGCGCTTCCAGCATGTTGAAGAACGACGAGGTCATCTGCATCATGCCCGAGGGCACGCGTCGCGGCAAGGGATCGAAAACCCCCGAAATCCACGGTGGTGCGGCTCTCATCGCGCGCATGGGTCATGCGCCTATCCTCCCCATGACGGTTCGCGACGCCGAGAACGTGAAGCGCAAGGGTGAGCATATTCGTTTCCCCAAAATCACCTGTGAATTCGGCGATCCTATCTTGGTTTCGGACTTCGACTTCCTTCCCAAGCAGGACAAGCTTGACGGTTGCATGTGGTACGCCATGCGCGAGTGCTTCGCGCTCAGCCAGCGCGTTGCCCCAAGCGAGGTCGATATGAAGGCGCTGTTCCCCGATGGCAAGGACTACACCGAAGTGTTCGAAGAGCACCAGGTGGCGCATCATACCAGCGTCGAGCTCGTGAAAGAGATCGATGAGAAGAAGGCCCGTGCCGCCGAGCGCAAGGCGCGTTCATCGCAGGACGCTTCGGGCGATCAGCCCTCCGACAACTAAGGCGGTCGATATGAACGTAGTCAAGGCCGATCATGCCGGTGCATGCTTCGGCGTTCAGCGAGCGCTCGACATTGCCCTTGAGGCATCGAAGTCCTCGGCGCGTGCCCACACGTTGGGTCCCTTGATCCATAACCCCATCGTGGTGCGTGAGCTTGCCGAGGCGGGCGTCGATGAGATCGCCTCGGTTTCCGAAGCCGATCCGAACGATACGGTCATCATCCGAAGCCATGGCGTCACCCCGCAGGTCATGCGTGATGTTGAATCTCATGTGAAGAACGTCCTCGATGCAACGTGCCCCTTCGTTGCCGCTGCGCAAAAAGCGGCATATCAGCTTGCCGAAAGGCACGGCTGCGTCGTGGTCGTCGGCGAGGAAGGGCACCCCGAGGTGGAGGGCCTGACCGCCCGTGCTGCCGAGGCGCCTGCCCGTGTTATCGTGGCGTCGTCGCCTGACGACCTGCCCGATGATGTGTACGACCCTGTGGGAATCGTCGTCCAGACAACCCAGGAGCGCGCCGCTCTTGATGCTGTGGTCGACGAGCTTCGCAAGCGCGGCATCAACCCCGATGTTAAGAACACCATTTGCACGGCAACCAGTCAGCGTCAGGATGCGGCGATCAAGATCGCTTCTCAGGTCGATGCTGTCGTGGTCATTGGCGGTCGCAACTCGTCGAACACCACGCGTCTTGCAAGTATCTGCCGCTCGGCATGCGCGCGCACATACCATATCGAATCTCCCGATGAGCTTGATCCCTCATGGTTCAAGGGGTGTGAAACCGTCGGAGTCACAGCTGGCGCGTCCACTCCTGAATCTCAGATCTCCCGTGTCATCGAATACTTGGAGACGCTGTGATCGGCGAGATCGAAAACGGTCAGCCGGCAAACGGGCATCCAAGCTACCCGTCTCGCGATATCGCGCGCACGGCCGCGCGCGCAAGGAAGCGTCCCGAGGCTGTGGTTCAAATGGTAGCCCCCGAGTCTCCCGCAGACGATGCCGGTTTTACCCCGGGTTGTCGGATCCTCGCCGTCGATGGGCAGCCTTTGCGCGACGTCATCGACTGGCGTTGGCTTTCCGATGGCGACGAGATCGAGCTTTCCTATATCGATACCGATGGGGATGCGGGCGATGTCGTCTTAGAGCGCGAGGAAGGGGAGGACTGGGGCTTCACCTTCGAGGGACTTGTTTTCGACGACGTGCTGCAGTGCAGGAACGCCTGCACGTTCTGCTTCATGCATCAGCTTCCCAAAGGTTTGCGCCCCTCTCTCACCCTGCGCGACGACGACTACCGCCTAAGTTTCTTGGTTGGAACCTTCGTCACGCTTACGAACCTTTCACCGGAAGACGAGCAGCGTATTATCGAGCAGCGCATCACCCCGCTTCATGTTTCGCTTCAGGTATCGAATCGCGAGGTGCGCAGGAAGCTGATCGGCCGCAATGCCGATCATGGCATCGATGCGCTCGATCGTCTTCTTGAAGCGGGCATTCAAGTTCACGCGCAGATCGTCCTTGTTCCCGATGCGAACGACGGGGACTATCTTGTCGAGACCCTCAACTGGGCTTACGAGCGCCCAGGCATTTTGGACATCGGCATCGTGCCGTTGGGCTACACGAAGTATCAAACCCGTTTCGACCATAGTTTCAACGACCCTGTTGCTTCTAAACGTGTGCTTGACGACGTTGCGCCCTTCCGCGAGAGGGCTCTCGCCGAGCGCGGCACGCCATGGGTGTTCCCGGCTGACGAGTTCTATAGCAACGCTTACCACGAAGACATAGTCGACGAGGTGCCCGACACGGCGTCGTATGGCGAGTTCGAGCTCTTCGAGGACGGCATCGGCATCATCCGCTCGACCATCGACGACTGGAACGAAGCAGTGAGCCTTGGCGTCGACGTTGAATGCGCGTCTGCGCTGCGCGAATCCAATACGGTTTTGCGCCTGGTTGCGGGTGAGGCTCAGCGCGATTTTCTTGATCAGCTGGTGGCGCGAAGCCCGCTTTCGGGATGGTTCGAGCCTTTTTACGTGAAGAACGAATATTTCGGCGGCAACGTCAACGTCACGGGGCTTTTGGTTGGCGGCGACGTGTCGCAGGCTATTGCCAAGCGCGTCAAGGCCGATCGTGAAGCGGGCGAAACCCGGCGCGTGCTGTATGCGATCCAAGAAGTGGTCTTCAACGACGATGACATCATGCTTGATGACATGCGTTTGGAGGATATGGTGAAAGCGGCGGGCGTGCCTATTGCCGTGGTATCCTGTACACCGCTAGATTATTTGCGGCAAATCGCCGAATTAGCCAGTTCATAGGCGTTTCCCCAGCATTAAGGGCGGGGACGCGTCCGTTTTTATGCAAGAGAGGAGACGACCGATATGAGCCTGCCTTTGGTTGCTGTGGTTGGTCGCCCCAACGTAGGGAAATCAACGTTCGTTAACCGTATCGCCCAAATCGACGATGCTATCGTTCACGAGATGCGCGGTGTCACGCGCGATCGCTCTTATCATGAAACCGTCTGGAACGGCCTTCGTTTCGCCTTGATCGACACGGGCGGCATCGAGATGGGCGATGACGATGACTTCCAGGCGTCCATTACCCATCAAGCATTCACCGCTGCCAACGAGGCGAACGCCATCGTATTGATCGTCGATGGCCGCACCGGCGTCAACGCCGACGACGAAGAGGTGGCTCGTACGCTTCGCAGGTCCAAGAAGCCTGTTTTCGTTGCCGTCAACAAGATGGACAACCCCGCGAAGATGCACGAGGTTTGGGACTTCTACCAGCTTGGTCTGGGCGACCCGTGGCCTGTTTCCGCCCTTCACGGCAACGGCACCGGCGACTTGCTGGATGCCGTTATCGAATCGCTTCGCGAGCAGGGTTATCCCAAAGACGATGATGCAGCCGCCGACAAGGGCATCAACGTTGCCATCATCGGCCGCCCTAATGCGGGCAAGTCTTCGCTTACCAACAAGCTCACCAATGACGAGCGTTCCATCGTCTCGAACGTCGCCGGCACCACGCGCGACGCGATCGACACCACCGTCGAGCACGACGGCAAGATCTACACCATCGTCGACACTGCCGGTCTGCGCAGGAAAAGCCAGATCAACGAAGACGTCGAGTATTACGGCTTCGTTCGCGCCATGCGCGCCATCGATCGCGCTGACGTCGCCCTGCTTGTTATCGATGGTACGCTGGGCGTCACCGACCAGGACCAGCGCGTCGCGGGTTTCGCCGCCGAACGCGGTTGCGCCATGGTCATCGTCTTGAACAAATGGGATGCAGTTGACACTGAAACGAAGATGAGGGTCCGCGAAGAGGTAGAGGAAAAGCTCATCCACGTGAAATACGCACCCGTCATTGCGATATCCGCCCTGACTGGCAAGAGCGTCGTCAAGGTGTGGGACACCATCGACGAGGCTTTCGCCAACTTCAACAAGACCATCCCCACCAACCAGCTCAATGTTTGGCTGCAGGATATCCGCGAGTTCGGCCACACCGTAAGCAAGGGCAAGGCCATCCTGCGTATGAAGTACATGACGCAGACCGGCACGTGCCCGCCGGCTTTCACGCTTTTCGTGAACCGTCCCGACTTGGTCGAGCCGAACTTCGAGCGCTATCTTGAGAACCGTATGCGCACCCACTTCGATCTGACAGGAACGCCCATCAAGCTCAAGTTCAAGAAGAAGGATTAGTCTTTTGAATGAGATAGCAGTTTTGGTGCTTCTGTTCGCGGCGTCGTTTGCTTTGGGGTCGATTCCGTGGGGAGTGATCATTTCCCGCGTTTTCTACCACACTGACGTGCGCGATCACGGAAGCGGCAACATCGGAACCACGAACGCCATCCGCACCATGGGCAAGGTTGGCGGCGGGGCAGTGTTCGTCCTTGACTTCGGCAAAGGCCTGTTCTCGGGCTTTCTCGCGTGGCTGTTCTTCACCTTGCTTATCGATCCTGCAGGCAGCACGCACTCCTTCACGTATCAGACGCTGGCTGCGTGCGCTTTCTTCGGCTGCATCACCGGTCATATTTTCAGCCCATGGCTTGGGTTCAAAGGCGGTAAGGGCGTCGCTGTTGCTGTGGGCTGCATGTTCGCCACGTTCGGTTGGCAGTTCGCGCTTATCGAGATCGCCTTTTTCGCGGTTGTCGTCATCATGACCAAGTACGTTTCGGCGGGCTCGCTTACAGCGGCCGCCGTGTGCCCTGTCCTGGCGTTCATCAGATTCTCGGGTGATCTCCCCGCGGTGATTCTCTGCTCTGCCGCGGCGGTTATCGTCATTTGGGCGCATCGCGGAAATATTGCGCGTTTGCGCGCGGGCACTGAGTCCCGTATCGGTTCGAAGGGTGGTAAGTAAATGAAGATCGCTGTTATCGGAGCCGGTTCGTGGGGTACGGCCGTTGCGAACCTTATTGCCACGAATGGCAACAACGTCAGTCTTTGGGCTCGTCGCGGTGAGGTGGCGCGTGCTATCAACACCGAGCACAAGAATCCTGATTACCTTAGCAACTGGCCGCTTCATAACGACGTTGTGGCAACCACGTCGCTTCATGACTCCCTCAACCGCGCTCATGCCGCCGTCATCGTCACGCCTTCCAAGCTGATGCGCGGAACCGCACGCGCAATGCGTGAGATGATCAGCGAAGATTTCCCCATCGTCATTTTGTCGAAGGGCGTCGAGGATGTTACCGGTCTTCTCCCCGTTGAGGTTTTTGAGGACGAGCTTGGCAACAAGGACCGTCTTGCGGCTTTGTGTGGTCCCACGCATGCGGAAGAGGTTATCCACGGCGTTCCTTCTGCCACGGTTGTCGCCAGCTCTAATGCCGAGACCGCTGAGCTTTTCCGCGACGTTTTCGCTTCCGATTCCTTCCGTGTTTACACGTCCACCGATGTGAATGGTGTCGAGCTGTGCGCCGCATTCAAGAACGTCATCGCTATCGCCACGGGCATCTCGTACGGCCTAGGCTATGGTGACAACACGGCCGCCATGATCATGACGCGAGGCTTGGCCGAGATGGGCCGTTTGGTTGTGAAGGCCGGCGGCGACTCCATGACGTGCTTGGGTTTGGCTGGTGCCGGCGACCTTATCGTCACGTGCACCTCTCAGCATTCCCGTAACCGCCGCTTCGGCGAGGGGCTGGCCAAGGGTCAGACGGTCGAGGAGTTTGAATCGCAGACTCATATGATCGCCGAAGGCGCGCTGGCATGCAAAACCTTGCGTGTTTTGGCTGATCGCTTCGAGGTCGAGCTTCCTATCGCCGACGCAGTCTATTCCATCGTTTGGAATGGCGTTTCCGCATCGGACGTGGCTCAGACCTTGATCTCCCGTTCACTTAAGCCCGAGTTCTACGGCATGTAGAGCTTCTCCATGGCCAGAAGGCCTTGGTTGATCTTCGCCTGATTGCCCGAGCCAAGCGCCGTTCCTGCGGCGGACACCACGCGGTGCGTGGGAACGAGGATCGCTGCTTCGTTTTTCGCGATTGCGGCTCCAACCGACCTATGTGCGTTGTCGTGACCGATGGCGCGGGCGATCTCGGCTGTTGTGTTCGTGTATCCGTAGGGGATGCGCATCACGCGTTCCCAAACGGCCTTTTGGAACTCGGAGCCTTTCAAGTCAAGCGGAAGATCGAACACGAAGCGCTTTCCAGCGAAGTATTCTTGGATCTGCGTTGCCGCATGATTGGTGAGCATGGTGGGCGATGCCTTGGCATTCAACTGCTGTTTTCCGAAGTACACCCCGCAGATGCCCTTTTCGGTGGCGGCGATGGTCACAGGGCCGTGGGGTGTTTGGTAGTAAAAGCAATGCATAGCCGAAACCCCCATCGGTGAAGTAAAATACTTTGTTGCTGTCTTCGATACTATCAAATCTGTTTTAGGAGCCGCAATGTTCGAACCGGTGAAAATCGCTCCGTCGATCCTGTCTGCCAACTTCCTTACCCTTGGCGACGACATCCGTGCCATTACGGAGGCGGGCGCCGATGTCGTGCACGTCGATGTCATGGACGGCCATTTCGTTCCGAACCTAACCATGGGTGTGCCTATCATCAAGCAGCTGAAGACCATTTCGAAGCTTCCCCTTGATGTCCATCTCATGATCTCGAATCCTATCGAGCAGCTTGATTGGTTCATGCGTGCGGGGTGCGATTCCATCACGGTTCATGCCGAACCCCTTGACGAGGCGGGCATGAAAGAAGCTGTTCGCATCATTCACGATGCCGGTATCAAGGCTGCGGTTTCCGTTAAACCCAAAACACCCGTTTCCGTTCTGGAGCCCGTCATCGCCGATTTGGAGATGGTCCTTATCATGAGCGTCGAGCCCGGATTCTCTGGGCAGAGTTATATCGAGGGCTCCGAGGACAAGGTCGCTCAGGTCGTTGAGATGGCTCGCAAAGCCGGCAACGATAACCTTCTCATTCAAGTTGATGGCGGCATCGGCCTGAAGACTGCCGATTTGGTTGCGGCCAAGGGTGCAGATGTTTTGGTTTGCGGCAGCGCTGTGTTCGGCGCCGATAACCTGGAAGAAGCCGTGGAAGGCATCAGGGGCGTTGCCGAAGAGGCAAGGAAGAAGGTGCTTTCTTAAATGAGCATCACCGTTCCCGCTGATTACGTTTACCTCGATTGCGCAGCCACCACGCCTCTTTGCGAAGAGGCCGCCCAGGCTATGGCTCCGTATCTCGTTCCCGGGCGCGCCAACATCGCTTTGGGCGGAAACGCGAACTCGCTGCATGCTCCTGGCCGTGCTGCTTTCGAAGCGATGGAGCAGGCCCGCCGCAGCGTAGCTGCCGACCTGAATGCATCGCGTCCCAATGAGGTCATCTTCACTTCCGGGGCAACCGAATCCGACAACGCGGCCCTTTTGGGCGTTGCCGTTGCGGCCGCCGATGCGCGTAGGCGCGCTAGCGGGAAAAGTGTTTCCGATTTCACGCCGCATTTCATCACCACGTCCATCGAGCATGAGGCGGTGCTCGTGCCCGCCAAGAGGCTTGAGTCGATGGGCTGGCGCGTCACCTATCTCGATCTCGACAAGCAAGGTTTTGTGAGCGTCGATAGTTTGCTAACCGCATTAAGCGACGAAACCGTCATGGTTTCCGTTCAAATGGCTAACAGCGAAGTTGGAAGCATCCAACCGATCGCCGAGCTTGCCGGCGCAGCTCACGCAAAAGGGGCATTGTTTCACACCGACGCTACTCAAGCGCTTGGCAAGACCCCTGTTGATGTTCGTGCGCTTGGCGTTGATGCGGCATCGTTTTCTGCTCATAAGATCTGCGGCCCCAAGGGGGTTGGCGCTTTGTATCTGAAGGCGCGCACTCCTATGAGCGAATTCCTTGGTGGCGGTGGTCAGGAGGAGGGCAGGCGAAGCGGTACGCAGAATGTATGCGGTATCGTTGGTTTCGCGGCAGCTTGTCACGCAGCATGTTCGATGCTCGAAGAGGAATCAACACGGCTAGCTGTCTTGCGTGATCGTCTGTATGCGGAGCTTTCGGCTGTTCCCGGCGTCACGGCGACGGTCGATGTTTCTGAGGGGTCGTTCCTTCCCAACATCGTTCACGTTATCGTTGACGGTTTTGAAAGCGAGACCCTGGTTCTTCGTTTGGACATGATGGGTTTCGGGGTGTCGGGTGGCTCAGCTTGCTCCTCACATTCTCTTTCGCCCAGTCACGTTCTTCGAGCTATGGGTATCAGCGCGGATCGCGCCTATGGCGCATTGCGCATTTCCATGGGCCGCTACACCACGTCAGACGACATTGAGGCTTTCATTACCGCTTTGAAATCCTGTCTCAACTGGAAGTAACGGTTTGGAATCAACTTTCAATTGTAGGGTTAGAAAATAGTCCCAGAGCATGGTTGAGCGGCTTTATATCTCCTAATACTCTCTATAAACTATTCATATGTTGTTATAAGTTGTGCTCATGGCACAGAAGGGGAAGGGGATTGGCTTATGGCAGCAGCAGCTCAAGAAGGCAAGAGCAATAGCAAGTACATTCATTTTGCAATCGTTATCTTGCTCATGTTCTTCTTCAGGTTCATCCCGCCGATCGGGACCATCACGCCTTACGGCATGGGAATCATCGGCATCTTCATCGGTCTGATCTACGGTTGGTCGGTAGACGCGGACAATCTTTGTTGGACCTCGCTTTTGGCGCTGGTAGCGCTTGGTGTTACCGACTTCGGCACCGCGGGCGCGGCTCTTGCGGCAGCATTCGGCAACGAATCCGTCATGCTGATGCTTCTTGGCATGTTCTTCCTGGGTATGTTGCAGGACAGCCATTTGACCGAATGGTTGGCTAACAAGATGCTCGGTGCGAAGTTCGTGCAAGGTCGTCCTTGGCTTTTGACCGGCTTCATCGTTTTGGCTCCGGCTTACCTCACCATCCTGGTGAACCAGACCATGGTCGCTCTGATCATGTTCGTCATTTATCAGTCCATCTTCGAGCAGGCAGGCTACAAGAAGGGTGATCTTTACCCTGCAATGGTCCTCATGGGCTTCATGCTCACCTGCAGCGTTGCTTTCTCGCTCTTCCCGTTCCGCGGTTGGTGCCTGATGACCGTTGGCATGGCAACCAAGGCCGGCATCTCCATCAACATGGGCGGCTGGATCATCTCCGAGCTCATCACCACCATCGTTGCCGGCTTCGGTTGGATTTTGGTCATGTTCGTGACCCCTGGCTGCAAGGTTGACAAGATCAAGGAGATCGACGTCACGCAGTTCCAGAAGGAAAGCGCTCCTTTGACCAAGCGCCAGAAGGCTGTTCTGGTTATCCTGCTTGCCAATATCATCGGCTGCGTCGCAATCAGCTTCGGTGCCGGTAACGAGGGATTCAGGGCCATCCTCAAGGGCATCGGCGTTTACGGTTGGGTTGTCTTCCTAATCGCCGTCGCTATGATCTGGAAGGTCGAGGATCAGCCGGTTTTGGACAAGAAGACCGCTCCTGCGTACTTCTACTGGGATCTTATCCTGGTTGTCGCCTCTGCAATGGTCATTGCTAGCCAGATCACCAGCCAGGCCGCTGGCATCACCCCGATGATCTCCCAGCTCATGGCCCCGCTGTTCGGTCTGCCCGGCTACGGCTTCCTGCTGGCTCTCGGTATCATCACCTTCGTTGCGACCAACCTCGCAAACAACGTCGCTGTCACCATCACCATGATGACCATTGCCATGACGATGGCTACTCAGGCCAACTTCAATCTTCAGGTTGCCCTCATGGTCATCACCGTCTTCGGCGTCATCGGCCTGCTCACTCCGGCCGGTTCCGTCAACGGCGCTATGATCCACGCTCATGCGTTCACCAATACGAAGTCCGCTTACACAGCAGGCGGCATCATGATGGTGTACCTGACCCTGATCATGGCATTCGTCCTGATCCCGCTCGGCTTGAAGTTCATGGGATAAGCCAAAAAGCCGATCGCAAGGATCGTTGTTTCAAAGGAGCGAGCGCAAAGCGCTCGCTCCTTTTTTGGTTTATGAGGCAAACGATTTTCCTGTTGCACGGTATCGGTTCGAGGCGCATGCAGGCTATTTGTTTTGCCATCGATTAACTTAGCGACGAAAAAGTGGAATCTTAAACGGTACGGTAATAAAATAAATAGAAGTACTAGCTCAACGAATGGGGAAGACATGCAAGTTGCTCACGAGGATCTGAACCTGCTTTTGAAATTGCAGACCGCAGATATGGATGCTATCCGCACCAAGAAGGAGCTTGCCGAGTTGCCGCAGATAGCCAAAATGTCCGTTCTTTCGGCAAAGCATAAAGCGCTTGATGAGAAGGCGAACCAAGTTGAGGCTTTGAAGCAGCGGGCAGAATCCGAGATCACGCGACTTACCACTGAAGACGGCATGCTTGCCGATAAGCAACGTCATGCGCAGGAGCTTATCGACAATGCTGGCGGTGACTATCGCAGCGTCGAATCCCATTCCAAGGAGATGAGCGGCTTCGCGAAACGTCGCGAGGAGCTTGACGGAAAGCTTTCGAAGCTTGCCGAGGAGCTTCAAAAAATCGAGGGCGTTCAGGCACAGTTGAAGAAAGCCACCGACATCGTCACAAACGACGAGGCTGCGACACGTGCCAGCTACGAGGAAGCCAGTGCCGGCCTTCGCGCCCAGCTTCAGGAAATTGCTCGCGTACGCGAAGGATACGCCGCCGATTTACCCAAGGATCTTCTTGGTCTTTATACTGAGACGGCTCGCCATACTGGTGGTATTGCCGTGGGCAAGCTTGTGGATGATCGATGCGGCATTTGCCGTAGCCCCATTGAAGGCGGCCGTCTTATCGATTTGAAGGCGCATGCGCCGCTTGGCGTCTGCCCGAATTGCAAACGCCTTTTGGTTATCGAGTAGGAGCTATACCGGCTAGCTCTGCGTTCGTTGAATTTGCGGAACGAAAAGGGAGGGCGAATGCCCTCCCTTTCTTCTTGAAAGACGCTGCCATGCATCTTCTTTCGTTTGATGACCCCGATAGGATTGGAAAAACTGTATCGGTAGGTGTTCGCTTCGATATCGAAACATATGCCTATCGATGCAGTCTCTGAAAGCACAACGACGAAAAGCCCGCATAATGCGGGCTTTTCGATTTCCTTTGAGGAGGCGCTTGATTAAGCGCGGGTAACCTTGCCGGCCTTCAGGCAGGAGGTGCAGACGTTAGCCTTGTGCACGTGGCCGTTGGCCTCCTTGATGGTGACCTTCTGGATGTTCGGACGGAACATACGGCTGGAAACACGGTGAGAGTGGCTGACGTTGCGGCCAAAAGACGGCTTCTTACCGCAGACTTCGCAGATCTTAGACATTTTGTATCACTCCATTTACGCAGGTCATACACGATGCGACGCATCGTTGGTTACAACATAGCTCAAAAACTATAGCACAGCGCACGGTTGGTTCACAAGAATTTTTCATGTATTATACCTGCCTCCATAACTGTCCCATAGGGGAGCTAAGCCCTAGAGGGTTTATACTTTAGAATCGCATTGAAACAGGAAACGCGCGTTTTCTCGCGCGTCTGAGAATGCACGTCAGTGCTATCGAAAGGATGTTCCCATGGGTGCACCGATTCCGGGAAAACTGCACGTGGCGAACGATGTTCTTGCCGACATCGTTGGGCATGCCGCGCTTGAATGCTACGGCATCGTCGGCATGGCCGCTCCCACTGACGCCGAGGGCATCGCGAAGCTTCTCCCCGTTGCTCGCCTGAGGCGCGGCGTGGTGATCACCACCACCGAGGTTGGCGTTCACGTCGATCTTTACGTCGTTATCGAATACGGCATCAACATCAACACCGTTTCCCAAAACCTGGTCGATCAGGTTTCCTTTGCTTTGAAAGAGTATGCGCGCGTGCCGCTTGACGGCGTCGATGTGCATGTCAAAGGCGTCAAGGTCCGTAAATAGACAAGCGGTATCAGCTTTCAGAGAGGCTTTCCAACAATGTCAGAAACCTATTCAGCGAATGACATCCTCAACGCGATCGCTGCGGCAAGCAAGGTCCTTTCCAGCCGCAAAGAGGAGATCAACCGCCTGAACGTGTTCCCCGTGCCGGATGGAGACACGGGCACGAACATGTCCCTTACCATTGAGTCCGTTGTCAAGAACCTTGCAGCTCTGCCCATTGGCTCCACGGGCGACGCAGCCAGGAAGGCCATCACTACGGGTGCCCTTATGGGCGCACGTGGCAATTCAGGCGTTATCACTTCTCAGATCCTGCGCGGTCTGTGCGAGGGTTCGGTCAATGCAACCGAGGTGAACGCCGAAACCATCGATGCCGCGTTCGCCAAGGCTGTCGAAGTTGCGTTCCAAGCTGTTCGCAAGCCGGTCGAAGGCACCATCCTCACTGTTCTTCGCGATACCGCGGCTGCTGCTAAGCATGCGCGCAAGAAGAAGCTTTCCCCCGAGGAGGCCATGGACGCTGTGGTCGCCGAGTCGTATGCCTCGGTTCAGCGCACGCCCGAGCTGCTCCCCGTTCTTAAGGAAAACAACGTCGTCGACGCCGGTGGTTATGGCTTCGCTATCCTGCTTGATGCTTTCGTGTCGGCTCTTACCGGCAGGGAGGGTCAGCTTGGTGACGAGCTTGCCATTTCTCGCGATGCTGCTCCCAAGGTCGAGATCGAGCAGATCAACGACTGGGAGGGTTCTCAGTTCCGTTACTGCACCGAGTTCTTGGTCCATTCCGACAGCATCGACGTCGATGCAGCCAAGGAATTCCTGCCAACTATGGGCGACTGCGACCTCATGGTCGGCATGCATCCAAATTTCAAGGTGCACGTGCACTCCAACCGTCCCGATCAGGTGCTGCAGTGGTTCCTTGAACATAACGCTCAGATTTCCGAGGTCCATATCCACAACATGCAGCTGCAAACCGTCGCTCGCACCGAGTCCCTTGCGGCCGATGAGGCGGCTCCTGCCGCCGAGCGCAAGCCGTTCGGTTTCGTGGCTGTCGCGGCAGGCGAGGGCAACGCCAAGATTCTGAAGAGCCTTGGCATCGATGTCGTCGTTTCAGGTGGCCAGACCATGAATCCGTCCACCAAGGACCTTCTTGATGCGGCGAACAGTGCAAACGCTGACAACGTCATCATTCTTCCGAACAACTCGAATATCATCATGGCTGCTCAGAGCGCTGCCGAGCTTGCCGAGATGAACTGCGGCGTCGTTCCCACGAAGAGCGTGCCTCAGGCTTTCGCTGCCATGTTCGGGTTTGACGAGTCCGCCTCGCTTGACGAGAACGTCGAGGCTATGACCGAGTCTTTCGCCGACGTTAAAACCGGCGAGGTCACCACGGCCATCAAGGATTCCAAGGACGCTCACGACAACCCCATTGTCGCCGGCGACGTCATCGGCATTGCGGATGGTTCCATCGAGGCCGTTGGCCATTCGGTGGAAGAAGTCGTGCTGTCTTTGCTTGACGCCATGGAGGCGGAAGACGCCGACACCATGACCATCCTTGCAGGTGCCGATTTCGACGACGAGGCCTTGGATGCATTGGTCGAGAAGATCGAGGAACAGTTCGACGATCTCGAGATCGATCAGCATCGTGGCGATCAACCGCTGTACCCCGTCATTTTCTCTGTCGAGTAAGCGGCATCGTCCGTTTCTATAATCTCATGACCGCGAGCCTCCAGACCACCGCTGCATGCGATTTGGTTTCGGAGGCTCGTCTTGCCTCAACGCTCGTTCTTGACGAGCCGGTCACACGAGTCAAGCTGGTAAGCCCGGCACGCGCCTCGGTGCTTGCCAAGCTGCATATCAAAACCGTGCGTGATTTGGTGACGCATTACCCTATGCGCTACATCGACATGTCGAGGGTTGCCACGGTTGCCGCCGCGCGCATCGGGGACGTTTGCACCATTTGCGGTCAGGTGTACGACGTTCAGGTGAAGCGACCGAAGCGCATACCCCTGGTCGAGATCACGTTGGTCGACGGCACGGGAACGCTTATGCTCACTATGTTTCGCCAGGTGTGGCTTGCCGACAAGCTCAAGCCCGGAATGACCATCGCCGTTGCGGGAAAGCTTGATTTCGATTACGGCTTCAAGCGCATGACCAATCCCTTCCTCGAGGTGCTCGAGCAAGAGTCTCCTGTTGAAGGGGTCATTGTTCCCGTTCACCCTGCAACCGAGAAAATCTCGCCCGCCATGATGCGCCGTTTGGTTTCTAACGCGCTCGATTTAACCAAGGGTGTTCTTGATCCGCTGCCGTTGGATATTCGGCTGAAATACCGACTGATGAGTCGCGGTGCTGCTCTTGAGTGCATCCATTTCCCGCATACGATGGAGGAGCAAGCTGCTGCGCGGCGACGTTTGGTCTACGAAGAGATTCTGATGCTTCAGCTTGCGCTTATGATGAGCAGCGCGCGAAGGAGCAAGGGCAAGGTCGCCCGCTGCCATGTAATCGACGGTCCCTGCATGAAGTCTCTTTGCGGCAGTCTTCCATTTCAGCTGACGAACGGTCAAAACGAGGCTCGCGATCAGATCCTTTCGGTGATGGCATCCGACAGAACCGCCAACCATATGCTGCTTGGCGACGTCGGCACGGGTAAAACCATCGTTGCTGCTCATGCCTTAGCCGCGGTGGCCGACACGGGTTCTCAGGCGGCGTTCATGGCTCCGACCGAGATCTTGGCCGAGCAGCATGCTGCATCGCTCGGCCCGCTTTTGGACAAAGCGGGTGTTAGCTGGGGCTTGCTTACTGGCTCGATCTCGGCGGCAGAGCGCGATGGTTTGCTTGAGCGCTTGGCGGACGGGTCCGTCACGGTTCTGTTCGGCACGCATGCGCTTTTGCAGGACGACGTCGTCTTCAGGGACATGAGCTTGGCGGTTATCGACGAGCAGCAGCGTTTCGGCGTCGATCAACGCGTCACTTTGCTCTCGAAGGGCGAAAATCCCGACGCGCTCTATCTAACGGCTACCCCCATTCCGCGTTCTCTTGCCCTTGCGCTGTTCGGGAACTTGACGCTTTCGTACCTGCGCGAAAAGCCCAAGGGCGTCATGCCTCGAACGACTACGGTTCATCCTCGCCAGCTTAAAGGCGCCGCTTATGATGCGGCTCTTGAGGCTTTGCGTCGCGGTGAGCAAGTGTATATCGTGTGCCCGCTGGTAGGGGAGGCGGGCAAGGCGACGGGCGCGAAGCGGGGCGACAGATCTTCAAGCACCTCTGGCTCGCGCGCCGCCGATCGTCATGGGTCGAAGGACGTTCAAAGCACCGATGAGTATGAATTCGCTTCGATCAGCATCGAGGACGAGTCCGACTTGCAAGGGCTTGGGACCGATGTTGCCGCGGCTCAGTCTTACGCCGAGTTCCTTCAGCGTAAAACGTTCGTCGACTTTCACGTCGAGCTTCTTCATGGAAAGATTCCCGCCGCGAAGAAGCGCGAGATCATGGAGTCGTTCGCGAAAGGCGAGACCCAGGTTCTCGTTGCCACCACGGTAATCGAGGTTGGCATCAATGTTCCGAATGCCACGGTGATGATCGTCGAGGACGCCGATCGCTTCGGTTTGGCTCAGCTGCATCAGCTTCGCGGCCGCGTTGGACGCGGTTCGAAGCCCGGCGAGGTGCATTTGATCTCGGGGTCGAAGTCCGACGTCGCGATGGCGCGATTGCGCGCTATGGAGCAGACCGAGGACGGCTTCGAGCTGTCGAACTACGATTTGTCCTTGCGCCGCGAGGGCGATATTCTGGGAAACAGGCAGTCCGGCGCTTCTGGATTGAAACTGGTTAACATCGTGCGCGATGGCAAAGTCATCGAAGCTGCGCACGATGATGCGGCGCAGATCCTTGCGGCCGATCCCGTGCTGGAAGAAGAGGATCATCGCGCATTGGCGCGCGAGATGCGTTTGTTGTTCAAAGACGTTGTCGTTCAAGGAGGCTGAATGCGAATCGTTTCAGGTCAGTATCGTGGGCGTGTGATCGATGCGCCCGAGGGGGAGGGCACGCGCCCGACCACCGATCGCGTGCGGGAGGCCCTGATGAGCTCGCTATCCAGTCTGCGAGGTGGTTTGGAGGGCGATCGCGTCCTCGATGCTTTTGCGGGCTCGGGCGCCCTTGGGCTTGAGTCTTTGTCGCGTGGGGCGTCGTACGCGCTGTTTTTCGAGCGCGACCGAAAGGCGCAAAAGGTCATTGAAGGCAATCTGCGTAAGCTCGGTATCGATTCGCGCATAGGGCGTTTGATTCGTCAGGATGTGTTCAAGTTCGCGCCTGCGATGATCGACGCGCCGTTCGACGTCGTTTTCTTAGACCCTCCGTATGCTTATCGGGTAGATGACGTGCTCGATCTGGTACGCTCGCTGGCACGGGCGAACGCCCTTTCCGAAGACGCTGTGATAGTCTATGAGCATGCGCAGGCAGACCGTGCCGAAGTCGATGCCGCCATCGATGCTGCCAGCGACTTTCAGGTGGAAGTCACGAAGAAATACGGTATAACCGCTGTCACCATGATGAGGTTCGAACAATGAAAATAGCTCTCACTCCCGGTACATTCGATCCGATCACGAATGGCCACCTTGATGTGATCACCCGCGCGGCTCAGCTGATGGATGAGGTTACCGTCGCCGTTGCTGCATCTCAGAAGAAAAGCCCGCTGTTCACGCTTGAGGAGCGTGTCAAACTCGTTGAGCAGGCAACCGCGCATCTTGACAACGTCAAGGTCATGCCGTTCACGGGGCTGCTCGTCGATTTCGCTCACGAACAGGGTGCGAACGTCGTCGTGAAGGGTCTTCGTGCCATTACCGACTTCGAGTACGAGTTCCAGATGACTGCGCTGAATTACCAGCTTTCGGAAACGCTCGAGACCGTCTTCATCATGTCGCCTCCCGAGTACATGTACCTTTCCAGCTCGATCGTTCGCGAGATCGCCAGCTTGCGCGGTGACATCGACCAATTCGTTCCGCCGTGCGTGGCGGAGGCCCTTCGCAGCAAGTTCCCGCTGTAGCTGAATGGCTAAGATCCGCGCTGCTTCGATCTGCTAGGTAGGGTAGCGGCTTAGGGCGGCGTGACTGTGCGTGGAGAGGTGAAAATGCGCCTGCGACGTGCTGGAATGACATGCTAGAATATGCCTAGTTTGTGATTCGCCGAGTGGGTTCTGGCAAACCTGATACAATTCGGCAAGCTGTAAGCCAATTAGCTAAAGCGCAAACGCAACCAAAACACAGCATGCGTGGAAGGATAATCATGGACGAAACCGGAGTTTTGGGGCTGCTCGAAGAGCTCTCCATCCTTCTTGAGGAGTCGAAGCCCGCTTTCGGTAAAAGCAATTTCCGCCAGGTGGATATTTCCGCCGCTTTCGAGATCATGGACGAGATCCGCGACACGTTCCCGAGTGAGTTCTCTCAGGCTCGCCAGATCGTCCGCGAGCGTCAGAGCCTTCTGGACGACGCCGAGGCCGAGGCGAATCGCATGATCGAGGACGCCCGTGATCAGGCTATGACCATTGCCTCCGAGCGTGAGATCGTCCGCATCTCCCAGCAGCAGAGCGACCAGATCTTGGCCGATGCTCGCGAGCTCGAGCGCCAGACCCGCGCTGGTGCCGAGGATTACGCCGACGAGGTGTTCGGTCATGTCGAGCAGAGCCTTGACACGCTGCTTACCAACGTTCGTCGTTGCCGCGATCGTTTGAACGCCACTACGCAGAACCGTTAATCGCGGTTTGGGTTCGGTTTCATGAACGATGCAACTATAAAAATCCCAGCCGAGCTCTTCGCCATCGCGGAGAGCTCGCATTTTGAAGGCCAGGTCGACCTTGATCTTCTGATGGCCGGGTTCGACGAATACCGCTTTTCGACTCCCGTAACCTGGGATGTCGAGGTAACCAACACGGGTGATGCGCTGCTTATCATGGGTCGCGCCTATGGTGTGGCTTCCACTCAGTGCGCTCGTTGCTTGGAAGACGTCGAATACGACCTCGATGGAAGCATCGAGGGTTATTTCCTGATCAACGACGAGTCCGCTGTGCCCGATGACATGGAAGGCGACGAGTTCGACGTCCTTCCCGAGAACCATATCATCGATTTGGCTCCGCTTATCGAGGCGGCCCTTATCGTCGATGCCCCCGAGATCCCGCTTTGCTCGGACGATTGCAAGGGTCTTTGCCCTGAATGCGGTGCCAACCTCAACGATGGCGACTGCGGTTGCAAAAACGAAGAGCTTGAAGAATTCGAAGAGGCTAAGAACCCGTTCTCGGTTCTGAAGGGTCTTTCATTCGAAGGGTAACCTTGCCTGGGTCAAATATCTTGCTTTGGATGCGCGTCCGCCGTTTGTTCGGTAGGCGCGTTTTTCGTAGGTTCGGCCAATGTTAACGCCGTTTTTTGACGGGCATCCTTGGTTTTCGAAGGCCCCTGCGGCTGCTGAGATCGTACCCAAAAACTGCATTACTGCGTAATATTATGCAACGCGATTCAGGTGGCAAGAGATCGTCTTCGGTCGGCGGCATGGTATTTCTTGATAACGGGTAAACCTTATCTGACCTGCGAAAACAGTGAAACCTTTAACCGAGCCTAACGGACGTTTCGCCCCTGCTGGCACCTGTGCTGAGCGCCCGGGACTAAGATGGCTCCATCATCATTGATCGCTTCAAGATGGGAGAAACGAAATGGGTTGTTTGTTGGAAGGTCGCGTCGCAATCGTTACGGGCGGCGGCAAAGGCATCGGCTACGGTATCGCTAGCAAGATGGCTGAGCATGGCGCTAACATCTTCATTACCGGCCGTACCGAGTCTCGCCTTCAGGAGGCTGTGAAGAAGCTTTCCGCCGAGTACGGTGTTGACTGCAGCTACGCTGTCGCTGATGGCTGCAAGGAAGAAGAAGCTGCTGCTGCTATCGCCAAGTGCGTTGAGGACTTCGGCAAGCTCGATATCCTGGTCAACAACGCTCAGGCTTCTAAGTCGGGCATTCCTCTGATCGACCAGAGCCTTGAGGACTTCGATCTCTCCATCGATACTGGTCTGCATGCCGCATTCTTCTACATGAAGCATGCGTATCCCGAGCTTAAGATGACCAAGGGCTGCGTCATCAACCTGGCTTCCGGCGCCGGTTTGTTCGGCCGCATGAATCAGTCCAGCTACGCTGCCGCTAAGGAAGGCATCCGCGGTATGTCCCGCGTTACCGCAACCGAGTGGGGCCCCGACGGAATTCGCGTCAACTGCCTGTGTCCGCTGGCCATGACCGAGCAGCTCATCCAGTGGAAGGAAGAGTACCCCGAGTCCTTCGCCGCAATCGTCAAGTCCATTCCGCTGGGCCGCTACGGCGATCCGAAGGATGACATCGGCGGCGTTGCAGTATTCCTGGCTTCCGACCTGGCTCAGTACGTTTCCGGCGAGACCGTCGTCGTCCAGGGTGGTTCGGGCCTGCGTCCGTAAGGCTTTCCATTCACAGATTCGATTCGCAAGCGACTCGACATTATGTCGGGTCGCTTTTTTCCGGGAAACCATCTGGTTTTGCCGCTGAACGGGTCTTTTGATCGTTCTGTCATCGCATAAACCTATATCACAGCTCATTGTTGCGCAATATAATTAATTTGGTTTGTATTAACAGGTTGATCGAAATGATAGGAGTTGGGATGAAACGATCACTGGGCAAAAAGCCGCTCTCGCTGCTTTGCGCCGTCGCACTGATTGCTTCTCTTAGTTTCCCGATGGTCGCGTTCGCAGCCGATGGCGAAGCTGCGGCGGGGCAGGCCAATGGCAACGCCGCTTCTGGTCAGGCGCCTGAAGGAAATGATCAGGTTCAGGATCCCGTTGCCACGGTTGGCGGTGTAGGCTACACCTCGCTTAAAGAGGCGATTGGGGCAGCAAAGGCCGGCGATACGGTCAAGCTTCTCAAAGACGTTCAGGATTTTGAGGGTGCTGCCATCAAACAGGGCATCACCATCGATTTCGGCGGGAAAACGGTTGGCAAGAAGAATGGCATGATGTTCGATATCTATGCCAATGTCACGTTCAAGAACGGTAACGTTCAGGTTCGCGATGATTCTGCCAGCGCAGGTTCCGTTATCTGGCTGAACGGCAACGCGTCGCTTACCGTGGAGAAAGACCTTTGGATTCACGCGCCTTCGAAGGATTTCTGCATTTCCTTCTGGTCGGATTGTAACAATGCAACCCTGAACCTGTACGGCGGGCTTTCCGGAGGAAACGGCATTACGGTGAATGGCAACATCACTTCTCCTAATACAGTGAATGTGAATGGCGCCACCATCACCGTTAACGGGCATGGTATCTACCAGGCTGGTTTCGCCACTACTTCGGTGAAGGATTCCACCATTGCGGCCAATGCCACGGGCATCGAGGTTCGCGCTGGAAACCTTGCCGTTGACAACTCAACCATCAAGGGCGGGGATTCGTTGGTCTCCGGTCCCAATGGCGGGGGAACCACCATCGATGGTGCCGGCATTGCCATTGCGCAGCACACCACCAAGCAGGCCATCGATGTTGTGGTGAACAGCGGAACCATTTCCGGCAATCACGCCATTTACGAGAAGAACGTTCAGCAGAACAGCCCCGAGGATATTTCCAAGGTTAAGCTCGCCATCAATGGTGGCTCGTTCACTGGCGCTGTTTTCAGCGAAAATCTGAATGGTTTCATTTCGGCGGGTACGTTCAATGTCGAGCCCGTTGCGAGATACGTTGCTAACGGCTATGTCGCCACGCTTAACAACGCTGGCCTCTATGACATCACGAAGAAGCAGGCCGTGGTGGCCGACAAGGAAAACAAGAGCGACGGTTCGGTTGTCGTGAACGCTTCCGATGTCAAGCCTCAGGTTGCTCCCGAGGTGCAGACTCAGCTCGCTCAGGCTGCCCTCGATTCGGCGAATTCGTTGAAGAGCGGCAAGGACCTTCCGGTGACAGTCGAGGATCAGCAGCAGTTGAAGGCGGATCTTGGCACCATCGATCCCACCGATTCCGTTTCTGCTACCCTCGTCGTCAATGCTCAGTCTAGCGCTGTTGCCGACGAGGCCATCAACAAGGCGAAGAACGAAAACGAAGCCGTTACGCCTCTTGACCTGTCGGTGAGCCTGCTTGTTTCGGTTGCCAAGGCAGATGGCGTTGTGAAGTCGGCCAGCGCTCAAGTCGCGCAGCTTCCTGAGGAACTGACGATCACCGTTACCGTTGATCCTTCCACCGTGAAGGGCAAGGTCGTTCGTATCGCTCGCAACCACGATGGCGAGGTTGACTTCATCGATCCGATCAACGTCGACGAGGCTACGGGAGCCATCACGTTCAAGACCGACCGTTTCTCTTCTTATGCGGTTTTGACCAGCGATAAGGCGCCCGAGGTGGTTTATCACCAGGTGAAGTTCGTCGACAAGTTCAACGATGTCACGGATGTCGCGAGGGTTGAGTCAGGTAAGGCTATCGATCAGCCCGAGGATCCTTATTTTAGGGGATATCAGTTCGTTGGCTGGTTCATCGATGAAGCCGCTTCTGAGAAGTATGATTTCTCGAATCCGGTGAGCGAGGACATCACGCTGTACGCTGGCTTCAAGAAGGTCGAAACCCCGGGTGAGAAGACCGATGAGGCCGACAAGCCGGTGGATAAGCCCACCACCGAGCAGCCCGCTCCTCAGGAGACGGCAATTGCCCAGACCGGTGATAGCGCTTTGATGCTCGTCGTCGGTGCCGTTAGCACTGTCGCCCTTGTCGCTGCGCTTGTCGCGATCATGATGCGTCGTCGCAACCAGCACTAATCATCGCCGATCGATGTTTTGCGAGGGGCGGCCAAAGTGCCGCCTCTCGTTTTGTTTGGTGGGGAAGAGGCATGAATTGTGCAGAACAAGCGCATGATCTTGCTTTGTCGCTTGCTTTGAGCAAGGCGCTTTGATACCATTACGTGTCGCATGTTTAAGCAACAAGGTCGTCGACGGTGACGGCTTTTGAAGAAGGAGATTTGAAATGGCAGTACCTAAACAACGCATGGGCCGTATCCGCACTCGTACGCGCCGCAGCACTCACGACCGCATGGATGCGCCTTCGCGTTCCGTTTGCCCGCAGTGCGGCGAGGTCAAGCTTCCTCATCGCGTATGCCCCAATTGCGGTTTCTACAAGAACCGCGAGGTCATCGAGACCGAGTAGGTTCTCTCCTTTCAGTGAATGCAAGCCTCCTGTCTGCACGTGTTGATAGGGGGCTTTCTTTTTAATCCCGCAGTCGTTGGAAAAGCAGAGCATCGTGGGGGATATCATGGCTGATCAATCTACCGACCGATTCACAACCATCGCAGTAGACGCTTTGGGTGGCGATAACGCCCCCGGTGTCGTTCTAGAGGGCGTTCAGGCGGCTTTGGCCGCCGACGACTCCCTAAAGGTCATCTTGTGCGGTCCCGCAGACGTCGTTGAGCCCTTTGCGGCTAAAAACGATCGTTGCGTCGCACGTGTTACCACCGAGTTCATCGACATGGGCGAGCATCCCGCCGAAGCCGTCAAGCATAAGAAGGATTCTTCAATCGTCGTCGGCTGTCAGCTGGTGCGCGACGGGGAGGCTCAGGGGTTCTTCTCGGCTGGTTCAACCGGCGCATGCCTGGTCGCGGGCACGCTTGTCATCGGCCGTTCCAAGGGCATCAAGCGCCCGGCTTTGGCAACCGTCATCCCGTCGCCTGTCAAGCCCGTCGTCATGTGCGATGTGGGCGCTAACGCCGATTGCAAGCCCGAGTATTTGGTGCAGTTCGCCAACATGGCAACCATTTACGCAAGCAAGATCCTGGGCATTGCCAACCCGAAGGTCGGTCTTTTGAACATCGGCGAAGAGGACACGAAGGGCTCTCAGTTCGCTCAGGAAGTTAATGCGCTTATGCGCGAACAGGTTCCCAACTTCGCGGGCAATGCCGAAGGCAAAGACATCATGAAGGGCACCTTCGATGTCATCGTCACCGATGGCTTCACTGGCAACGTGTGCCTGAAAACCATCGAGGGCACGTCCAAGGTCCTTTTGTCCGAGCTCAAGGGCATCATGAAGGCATCGCTTCTCACTAAGCTGGGTGCTACAACCATGATGGGCGGCTTGCGCGGCCTCATGGACAAGGTGAACCCCGACGCATACGGCGGCGCACCGCTTTTGGGCGTGAAGGGCGCCTGCATCGTCGGCCATGGTTCATCGAACGCAGAGGCAATCAAAAATGGCGTTATCACCACGGCGCAAACCGTTCGCCAGCAGGTTTCTGAATTAATCGCGCAAACCATATAGCAACGTCGGCGGGCATTTTAGCTGGGATACAATGGAACGGGATGGGGTTTGCTCTGTCCCGTTTCTTCGGTTTGCCAACGGTTTCCCTTTGGCGTTGACCAAGGCGTAAACTGAAGGCAAGCCGCAACCTCGCGAATAGCTTTGTTGAAGCGCGTCCCTGTTCGAAAGGACGCTTCGACAATGTTGATTTGCGGATGTTGGCGATTGCAACATTATTCGGCACGCGAGGATCGGAATTCCGTGAATTTGAATGAAGAACAGCGGGTGAAGCTCGGCCGCGCCGAGAAAATCATCCAGCATGATTTCAATGACAAGCAGCTTATCCTGTCGGCTATCACTCATCCGTCGGCCACAGAGGGCCGCGCCGTCAAATACTCTTACGAGCGCCTTGAGTTCCTTGGCGACAGCGTTTTGGGCGCCATCGTCGCGTCGGTCGCGTTCCATCGTTATCACGATCTTGACGAAGGCGGCTTGACGCGCATCAAGGTCGCTCTTGTTTCGGGCACCAGCCTTTCCGATGTTGCAAGCGATCTTGGCTTCGCCGATGTTATCGTGTTCGGCTCATCCGAGGCTGGCACAGGTCGTCGTGGCCTGCATTCGGCCCTCGAAAACGTTTACGAAGCGGTTGTCGCAGCCCTTTATCTTGATGGCGGCATCGATTGCGCGCGTGAATTCATCGACCGCACGCTCATTCCCAAGATGAGCATCGACATGGCCAAAGAGCCGGAAAACCCGAAGAGCGCCCTTCAGGAGCGTCTGCAGGAAGATGGCATCACGCCTACTTACAAACTTATTGAAACGCAAGGCCCTCCGCATGACCGCACGTTCGTCGCGCAAGTGTTCGCGGGTTCCCGTGGCTTGGCAAGCGGTACCGGCCGTACCAAGAAGGAAGCGGAAAGCCAGGCCGCGAAAAGCACGCTTGCTCGTTTGAGCGAGTTCTTCGGCATTGGTCTTGACGAGCAGGAACGTGCTGAGAAAGCCGTTGAGAAGGCGCAGGCCAAGGCTGAGAAGACCGTCGCCCAGGCGCAGGCCAAGGCTGAGAAGACCGTCGCCCAGGCGCAGGCCAAGGCGAAGAAGGCCGCCAAGCGCAACAACAATAAAAAGAAGAAGAGCCTGCCGGCCGCCAACCCCGATTCGGAATAGGCCTGCGCGAAGCAGCGTCTGAACCCAGAAGGAACCGCCTCGATGTACCTGAAATCACTTGCGCTCAAAGGCTTCAAGTCTTTCGCCGATCGCAGCGTGCTCTCTTTGGAGCCCGGCATCACTGCGATCGTCGGTCCGAACGGTTCGGGCAAGTCGAATATCTCCGATGCGGTGATCTGGGTTCTCGGCGAGCGCAACGCGCGCAATCTGCGTGGTCAAGCCATGGAAGACGTCATCTTCTCAGGCTCGTCGGCGCGCAAGCCCGTTTCCGTCGCCGAGGTCGAGCTCGTTCTTGACAATTCCGATGGCACGCTCCCCGTCGATTTCGACGAGGTGTCCATCACGCGTCGCATGTATCGCAGCGGCGAGTCCGAATATCTGATCAACGGCGTGGTCGCGCGCCGTATGGACGTTCTTGATATCCTGCACGACTCGGGTCTGGGAACAGGCACGCATTCCATCATCTCGCAGGGCAAGCTCGATCAAATCTTGCAGTCCCGCCCTGAAGACCGTCGCGCTCTCATCGAGGAGGCTGCGGGCGTTCTGAAGCACAAGCAGCGCAAAGAGAAAAGCGCGCGCAAGCTCGAGCAAATGGACAATCACCTCACCCGTGTTCGTGACGTCGCTTCCGAGATCGGCCGTCAGTTGGGGCCGCTCGAGCGCAAGGCCAAGCGCGCGATCGCTTACGAAGAGGCAAGCGCCCGTTTGCACGAGGTGCAGCTTGCTCTTGCGGTTGATGACCTTCGCACCCTGCAGGTTTCCTGGGATCGCGTTTGCGCAACCGAAACGCAGCTCGAAACCGAAGTATCCGATATGAAGCAGCAAGTCGGAGCAGCCGAGCAAAAAGTGAATGACATTCAGGAGCTCATCCGAACCAAGGCCAATGACGCCGGCGAGCTTGCTCGTTCTCAGCGCAAGGCAACGGCTGTGGCTGAGCGCCTTGATTCAGCTGAGATGCTCCTTCGCGAGAAGCGTCGTTCTGCAGAAAGCTACGAAGCCGATATTGCGCTATCCATCGAGAATGCGAAGGCCTCTAAAGAGGCGGCGGAGAATGAACTCCAGGCTGCTCGCGAGCAGTTCTCGGAGGCTCAGAATGCATTTGCCGCCGCACAGCAGAAGGTTGCCCAGGTTGATGCAGCCCGTCAAGAGACGTATGACAAGCGCCGTGCTCTCGAGAAGATGGTAGACGAGCTTGATTCCACCAAGCGTCGCCTCGACCGCGATTGCGACGAGTCGCGTCGTAAGCTCATGGGCATGAAAGACCGCCTTTCTGCGGGCATCGCCCAAGAGAAAATGGTTGATGCGCGCCGTTCCGAGATCGACGCCGATCTGGCGAAGGCAACCGACGAGCACGATGCTCTTTCCGAGGCACTTTCTGCAGCAACTTCGGCACTGGAAGAGATCAAGGCGGCTGACAAGGCTGCTCAAGAGCGCTTGGGTTCCGCTTTCACCGAGCGTAATTCCGCCCGCTCTGCACGCGATGCCGCGGCGGACGAACAACGCGTTCTTTCTGCCGAGATCAAGGCGGTTAAGCAGTCCCTCCGCGCCAGCCGCAGCGACGACCCGGCTTTGATTTGGCTTCTGGATAACGCCGAGTCCCTTGAAGGAGGGCTTGCCCCCCTGGCTCAGGCTTTGGGTGCGCCCACCGGGCTTGAGTCGCTGGTTGAGCGCTTGTTGGGCGATGACCTTTCGGCCCTCATGGTTTCTGATGCGCCGGCTGCGTCCCGTGTCATCGCTGCTTTGAAGGTGCAGGGTGCTGCAGGCGATGTGTCGATGGTCTTCAGGAAGCGTAACGGCTCTGTGCCGACCCCAATCCAGGATGCCCCTGCTCGTGCATCGGAGTCCGGCAGGGCTTTGATCGACCAGTTGCATTATCCCGCCGACGCCGCCCGTATCGTCGAGTCGCTTTTGGGCGACGTCGTGCTGTGCGACAGCGCCGAACAGGCTTTTGCCCTGCACGATTCCGACGACAAGGGCTTAAGGTTTGCCACAGCCGATGGGTGCGTGGTATGGCCGCAGGGCAAGGTTTCCGTTTTCGGGGCGGCTGCCGACGAGAACGAGGGCGTTTTGGCCCGCGAGCGTCGCATCGCCGAGCTTACCGATCAGCTTGCGCAGGCGGATCAACGTCTTGCCGCCGCGCAGGAGTCTGTTTCCAAGGCTGAGGAATCGTATCGTCTAGCGCAAGAGGCAAGCCTTAAAACCAGTCAGGAGCTTGCCAAGCAGAAGGGCGTGGTTGAGGCCGCTCGCGCCGATGAGCAACGTTGCGCATCGCGTATGAACGCGCTTGTCCGCGAGTGCGAATCCGTGAACGCGCGTCATGATAGCGCGCGCAAGACGGTGGAAGAGCTGCGCCCCGACGTCGAGGCGCTTGAGGCATCCATCGCCGACATGGAAGCAAGGCGCACGCAAACGCTCAATCAGCACACCGAGGCGCTTGATAAGGTTGTTCCGCTTCGCCGTGAAGCGGGGCGTTTGAACGACGAGCTCTCGAACGCCAAGCTCGAGCTTGCCAAGCTCACCGAGCGTAAAACGTATGCTTCGCGTATCGTGGATGCCCGCCTTCGCGACATCAAGCAAGCCGAAGAGTCCGATCGCGAATCTCGCGTCTCGCTCGAGCGCAAGCGCGCTGCTCAGCGTCGCGCCGTCCCGCTGCTCGAGACGCTTTCCGTTCTTTCGCAAAGCCTGCGCGAACGCGTTCGCGCAATCGACGAGGCCATCTTGGCTTCCGAGGACACGGCCAACGGCTTTCAGGAAACTGCGGCTATGGCACGCGAGTCTGCCCGCCTCGCTCGTGACAACTTCGATGCGGCCAATTCCCGCATGACGCAAACGCGCGTCGAGAAGGGAAGGCTCGAGCTTCAGGTTCAGGCTGCGGTGAAGGCTGTGGTCGACGATCTTTCCACGCCGCTTGAGGTTGCCCAAGAGCTGCCGAAACTCGAGGATCGCCCGTCGTTCGAGGACGAGTCCTTCAAGCTTCAGAAGCGCATCAAGAACATGGGCGTCATCAACCCCGATGCCGCCAAGGAGTACGAGGTCCTGAAGAAGCGCCGCGAGTACTTCTCGGCGCAGCTTGAGGACATGGAAGCGGCCCGTCGTTCGCTTGCGAAGATCGTGCGCATCATCGATAGGCGCATGCGTGACGATTTCGTTGTCACGTTCGAGCAGGTGAACAAGAACTTCTCCGAGACGTTCGCCACGCTGTTCCCGGGTGGCTCGGCCGAGCTCGTGCTTGAGGATCCCGATGATCTTGAGCACACGGGCGTCGAGGTGAAGGCGCAGCCGCGTGGCAAGCGCATTGCGAAGATGTCGCTCATGTCGGGCGGCGAGAAATCGCTGACCGCACTGGCGCTTCTGTTCGCGATCTATCGCATCCGCAAGGCGCCGTTCTACATCCTCGACGAGGTGGAGGCTGCGCTTGACGACACCAACCTGCGCCGATTGGCGGCTTATATCGACTCGCTGCGCAGCACCACGCAGCTTATAATGATCACTCATCAGCGTCGTTCGATGGAAATGGCGGACGTCTTGTTCGGCGTTTCCATGCAGGCGGACGGCGTCACGAAGGTTCTCAGCCAGAAGCTCGAGCATGCGCTCGAGAATGCCGAGTAAGGGGTTCATATGGGGTTTTTCGGACGATTCAGCGACGGTCTGACTAGGTCGCGCGCAACGTTTCGGGAGCGCATGAACATCATCCTCGATCGAGGTCCAAAACTCGATGAGGAATTTTGGGACGGTCTTGAGGAAACGCTGATCTTGGCCGACGTGGGCGGCGGCGTTGCTGCCCGCATCGTCGAGAATCTGCGCGATCAGGCAACCATGAAGGCGCTGCCCGACGCCTATGCGGTTCTCGATCTTCTGTACGACGAGATCGCCGGGCTGTTCGTCGACGGCGGCGAAGGCATCTTCGATGGCGGTCCGAGCGTCGTCCTTTTCGTGGGCGTCAATGGTTCTGGCAAAACCACTACGTGTGGGAAGATCGCCAAGGAGCTCCACGACGGCGGGGAATCCGTGGTTTTGGGCAGTGCTGACACGTTCCGCGCTGCCGCCATCGAGCAGCTTGAAGTTTGGGCCAAGCGCGCTGACGTCGAGATGTGCTCGCGTGAGCGCGGAGCCGACCCTGCCAGCGTATGCTACGACACCATCGCGCGCGCCGAGGAGCTGGGCGCCGACAAGGTTCTCATCGACACCGCCGGCAGACTCCATACCTCCGCCGACCTCATGCGCGAGCTTGAGAAGGTTGTCAACGTGGTGCGCAAACGCTCGAGCGTGCCGGTCTACAACGTGCTGGTCATCGACGCTACCACCGGCCAGAACGGTTTGAACCAAGCGCGCGAGTTCAACAAGGCCCTCGATCTTGACGGCGTGATCATCACCAAGCTCGACGGCACGGCGAAGGGCGGTATTGCCCTGGCCGTTTCCCACGAGTTGCAACTGCCCATCCTGAAACTCGGCGTTGGCGAGGGGATGGATGATCTTAAAGACTTCGACGCATTGGAATATGCCCGCGACCTCATTGGCGACTTCGGCCGCGAAGGGCAAAGCGGGGAAGAGGAGTAACGAAACATGTTCGAATCGCTTTCCGACAAACTTCAAGGAGTGTTCTCGGGCCTGCGCGGTAAGGGCCGCCTCACCGAGAAGGACATTGCCGATGCCATGCGCGAGATTCGCATGGCGCTGCTTGAGGCTGACGTCAACTTCAAAGTGGTGAAGAATTTCACCACGACGTGCACCGAGCGCTGCATGACCGCCGAGGTCCTCGACTCGCTCACTCCCGCTCAGAACGTCATCAAGGTCGTCATGGACGAGTTGACCCGTCTTTTGGGCGAGGAAGACGCCAAGCTCGACCTTACCCCCAACAAGATTCCCAACGTCATCATGCTCGTGGGTCTTCAGGGTTCTGGTAAAACCACCGCTGCTGCCAAGCTTGCTTACTTGCTGAAAAGCGAGAAGCACAACCCGCTGCTGGTTGCATGCGACGTCTATCGTCCCGCCGCAGCCGATCAGCTTGAAACGCTCGGCGGCGAGATCGGCGTGAAAGTCTACCGCGGCGACGGCATCGACCCGGTTCGTATCGCCAAGGAAGGCGTCCAGGAGGCCATTAACGGCCTGCGCGATATCGTGATCATCGACACTGCCGGCCGTTTGCATGTCGATGAGGCCATGATGGTCGAGGCCGAGCGCATCAAAGAAGCCGTTTCGCCCGACCAGATCCTTATGGTCGTTGATGCCATGACCGGTCAGGACGTCGTGAACGTTGCCAAGTCATTCGCCGAGCGCGTCGACTTCGATGGCGTCATCATGTCCAAGATGGACGGCGACGCCCGTGGCGGCGGCGCCCTTTCCATTCGCGAGGTGACCGGCAAGCCCATCAAGTTCATTTCCCAGGGCGAGAAGCCTGATTCCCTTGAGGCGTTCCATCCCGATCGCATGGCCAAGCGCATCCTTGGCATGGGCGACATGATCTCGCTCATCGAGAGCGCCGTTAAGGTTCAGCAGCAAGAGGAAGAAGCCGAGGCTGCAGAGCGCTTGATGCGCGCTGACCTTAGCTTGAACGACTTCTTGGACATGAATCGTCAGATCAGGAAGATGGGCGGCATCTCCAAGCTTGTCAGCGCCCTTCCTGGCGGTGACAAGGCCCTTGCAAGCGGTCAGGTTGATGAAAACGCCATGGACCGCATGGAGATCATCATCAACTCCATGACCAAGCAGGAGCGCTCGAAGCCCGATGTCATCAACGGCAGCCGTCGTGCACGCATCGCTGCTGGCGCGGGCGTCACCGTTCATGATGTCAACGACCTCATGAAAAAGTATACCGAGGCACGCAAGATGGTGAAGAAGATGGCACCCGCCATGGCCGAGCCGCCTCGTGGTAAGAAGGGCAAGAAAGGTAAGAAGGGCAAGAAAGCAGGCCGTATGCGCATGCCCGGTATGCCCGCAGGTATTTCTCGCGCCGATTTGAAGCGCATTCAGGACATGATGGGCCAGTAGTCACGGTGCCAAGTGAAGGCCGCTCTTGTGTAGTTTCGTCGCAGTCGCACGTTGAGCTGCACGTTATTCTTGGGTCTTAGCTAGAATGATTGGGCAAATTGCTTGCCAAACCGTCGATCAGGTCTTAACATTAGCAATTGCTGTTTTCGCAGGCAAAGAGGTGCTGTCAATGTCTGCACCTGGTAATAAAGAGCTTTAGCAAAAGGAGTTCGTCTTCATGGCAGTAAAGATTCGCCTTGCACGTCACGGTGCCAAGAAGTACGCGTACTATCGCGTTGTCGTCGCTGATTCCCGTAAGCCCCGCGACGGCAAGTTCATCGAGGAAGTTGGCCGTTTCAACCCCAACACCCATCCTCATTTGGTCGAGTTCGACACCGATCGCATGAACTACTGGATCGGCGTTGGCGCTCAGCCTACCGACACCGTTGCTCGTCTGTGGAAGAACGCTAACGAAGAGGCTTAATTTCCATGGCTGATCAGACTAATGAAATGGCCGGGCTTGTCGATTGCTTGGTTCGCCCTCTCGTTGAGGATGAGGACCAGCTGAACATCGTTTCAAGCCAAACCGATAACGGCACCATCCTCATCGAGGTTCACGTTAGTGAGCAGGATGCCGGCAAGGTCATCGGTCGCCAGGGTCGCGTTATCAAGTCGATCCGCACGCTGGTGCGCGCAGCGGCTTCTCGCACCAATTCTCATGTCGAAGTCGAGATCATCGAATAAATGCGCAATTGGTCTGATGTCGCCTTATTGGCGAAAACGCGTAATCTAGACGGAGGGTTCGTTGTGAAATCCGCAGCGAACCTTCCTTTTTTGCTTGACGAGGGCGACGAGGTCGCTTTCGTTCCGCCCGTCCTTGATGCGCCCAGGCGCGGCGTCGTTCTTGACGTGCGCTTTCTTGACGACGATTCAGCCGTCGTCCATTTTGATTCGGTTGTCGATAAAAACACGGCCGAGCAGCTTGCTGGCTGCCATTGCCTTGTCCAGCTCACGCAGGAGCAGCGCGACTATATCGCCCAGACCCCCGTTTCGTGGGACGGGTGGAGCGTTGTCGATACCGAGTTCGGCCTGATTGGCCACATCAACGAGATCATCGAAAACCCTGGCCAGATGCTGTTGTCCGTAAAACGCGCCGAGCGCAGCAACCCTGAAGCCCAGGACGATATTCTCATTCCCGTGGTCGACGAGTTCATCGTCGGCATCGATGCCGATTCCCAGATCGTCGAAACGCATATTCCTGCCGGCTTGCTGTCCCTGTAAGGCGGGTCCATATGATCGTAGAGACTCTTTCCACGTTCCCTCATATGTACGATTCCGTCATGGGCTCGTCCATGATGAAGATCGCCCAAGAGAAGGGGATCCTCGACTTTCGCGCGCACGACTTGCGCGACTGGACGCACGACCGTCACCGCACCACCGACGACGATCCGTATGGTGGCGGCGATGGTTTGGTCATGAAATGCGAGCCTATTTTCGAGGCCTACGACGACATTTGTTCGGATGGTCGCAAACCCCATACCATCTTCCTTGCTCCTCAGGGCCGCAAATTCGATGACGCGTACGCATGCGAGCTTTCTCAGCACGATCATCTTTTGTTCATTTGCGGTCATTACGAGGGCATCGACGAGCGCGCATATACGCTGGCCGATGAAGTAATCTCGCTGGGGGACTACGTTCTTACCAGCGGTGAGCTTGCCTCGATGGTGGTCATCGATGCGGTTGTTCGCAAGCTCCCCGGCGTTTTGGGTGCCGAAACCGGTGCGCTTGACGAAAGCTTCGCCGATGGTCTTTTGGAATACCCGCAGTACACTCGTCCTGCCAGCTTCCGCGGCATGGATGTCCCTGCTGTGCTGCTGTCGGGCGACCACGGCAAGGTCGATGTCTGGCGTCGCCAACAAAGCCTCTTGCGTACGAAACAGCTTCGCCCCGATTTGCTGGAATCGGTCGAGCTCTCCAAGTCGGATAAGGAATTTTTGGATCTTTAGCCGACGGTTCACGTCCAACGCTTTAGGCGTTATCATTAACGGACATATGGCTTGGCTGCGGGGCAGTCAGGTTTTTCGTTTCGTTCCTATCAAGGATTCGCAAGGCATTTATGGACGCAGGTCACCACGCAAAAGAAACCGAAAACGGCGTTTTTCGCAACATCATGAGCGCCGTTGGCCTCATCGTTTTCGTTGTCGCCTTTTCGTGGGTGTTGAAAACCTTCGTCTTCCAGCCATATCAGATCCCGTCGGGTTCCATGGAGGAAACCATCATGACGGGCGATCTCGTTTTCTCTGAAAAGGTTTCCTATTACATCCGCGAACCCGAAGTGGGTGACATCGTCACGTTCGACGACCCCGAAGTGGCGGGTCGCACGCTTATCAAGCGCGTTGTCGCAGTTGGTGGGCAAACGGTAACGCTTAACTGCGGGCATGTGTACGTCGATGGCGTGATGGCTAGCGAAGCCCATACTCAAGGCGGAAGCTATCCGCTTGATCGCCATGCCCTGAACGCGGAAATCTCGTACCCCTATACGGTTCCTCTGGGCTATGTGTGGGTCATGGGCGACAACCGCGAGAACTCTGCCGACTCCCGTTATTTCGGCGCTATCCCCGCGAGCTCGATCTCTGGTCGCGCTATGCTTGTGTACTGGCCGCTTCAGGATATCGGCTTGCTTACGAAGTAATCGTTGGTTCGCCGTCTTCCGGGCGGCGTTTTTTCATGTGAAGGAGAATCATGGCATCCGGTTGCGAACATGCCGCATCAGACGGCAAGGTGATGACGTTTCAGGACGTTATCATGAACCTGCAGCACTACTGGGCAGCTCAGGGCTGCGTCGTGCTTCAGCCCTACGATGGGGCGGTTGGCGCTGGCACCAACCATACGGCCACCACGCTGCGCGCCCTTGGCCCCGACACGTGGCGTACCTGCTACGTGCAGGGTTGCCGTCGTCCTACCGACGGTCGCTATGGCGAGAACCCTAACCGCCTGCAGTACTACTATCAGTTCCAGGTGCTCATGAAGCCGAGCCCCGACAACATCCAAGATCTGTATCTGGGCAGCCTTCGTGCTATCGGCATCAATCCCGACGAGCATGACGTGCGCTTCGTCGAGGACGACTGGGAGTCTCCCACGCTTGGTGCCTGGGGCCTTGGCTGGGAGGTGTGGCTCAACGGCATGGAGGTCACGCAGTTCACGTACTTCCAGCAGGTCGGTGGCTTCGAGTGCTCTCCGGTTCCCGTAGAGATCGCTTACGGCCTTGAGCGTTTGACCATGTACATCCAGGGCGTTGACAGCGTTTACGACATCGTTTGGGCGCGCGGCGACGACGGCGTCGAGTTCACGTACGGCGACGTCTACCTCGAGAACGAGCGTCAGTTCAGCACTTACAACTTCGAGGTTGGCAACACTGACTTCCTGTTCGAGGCCTTCAACCAGTACGAGCGCGAGGTCGGTCTGTGCCTCGAGCGCAATCTTGCGCTGCCTGCTTACGACTGGGTTCTGAAATGCTGCCATACCTTCAACCTGCTCGACGCCCGTGGCGTCATCTCCGCAACCGAGCGCATGGCGTACATCCTTCGCGTTCGCTCCATGGTGAAGGAATGCTGTGCTTCCTACTTGAAGTACGTGGTGGGCGAAGACGCAACCGAGGAAACCACGGAAGAGAAGGGGGAGTAACATGGCAGATCTGCATACTCTTGCATTCGAGATCGGCGTCGAGGAAATTCCGGCGTTCGACCTCGATTCAGCCAACAAGCAGCTTGAGAAGATGGTGCCCGAGGCGTTTGAGGCTGCCCGTATCCCCTTCGAGAAGGTTGAGATCCATTCCAGCCCCCGTCGTCTGATCGTCATGGCTTATGGCGTTGCTGACGCAACCGAGGCGCTGGTTGAAGAGTACAAGGGCCCGGCTGCGAAGATCGCTTTCGACGCCGACGGCAACCCCACGAAAGCCGCTATCGGCTTCGCTCGCGGCAAGGGGCTCTCTCCCGAGAACCTGGAGCGCCGTGAGGTTAAGGGCGTCGAGTACGTCTTCGCCACCAAGAACATCCCCGCAACCCCGGTTGCCGATCTTCTGCCCGAGATCCTTGCTGGATTCATCACGGCACTGAAGTGGCCGCGCAGTCAGCGCTGGGCGGCATACAGCGAGTATTTCGTTCGCCCGGTTCGTTGGATCGTCGCTATGCTCGACGACGTCGTGCTCCCTGTCTCCTATGCCGGCGCCGTATCCGGCAACGCCACTTGGGGCCATCGCGTTCTTGCCCCGGGCGCTCATGAGGTTGCCACGGCAGCCGACCTGCTTGACGTCGTTCGTGCTGCTTACGTCATCCCGACGCAGTCCGAGCGCGAGCAGGTTATTCGCGATGGCGTTGCTTCGATCGAGAAGGAAACCGGCTTCACCGCCGAGCTTCCCGCCAAGACCCTGCTCGAGGTTGTGAACCTTTCCGAGTACCCTCAGCCTTTGGTCTCCGAGTTCGACGAGGAGTTCCTGCAGGTTCCCGAGGAGATCATCGTTGACGCTATGCTCATGCATCAGCGCTACTTCCCGCTGTACGATGCCGACCATAAGCTCACCAACAAGTTCATCATCGTTTCGAATGGCAACCCCGCTTGTGCGGCAACCATCATCGACGGCAACGAGCGCGTCGTTCGTGCGCGTCTTGACGACGCCAAGTTCTTCTATGAGGAAGACCTTAAGAACCCGCTTGAGCACTATGTCGAAAAGCTCGACAGCGTGGTTTTTCAGGAGTCGCTTGGCACAGTGAAGCAGAAGGCCGAGCGCTTGGTCAAGCTTGCCGAATCCCTTGCTGTCGATGCCTCGCTTTCCGAGCAAGATGCACGCGACCTCGTTCGTGCCGCTTATCTGTGCAAAGCTGACTTGGTCACCAATGCCGTTATCGAGTTCACCAGCGTTCAGGGTGTCATGGGCAGCTACTATGCCACCGCATCGGGCGAGACCGAGCAGGTTGCGCAGGCAATCGGTCAGCACTACCAGCCTCGTTTCGCCGGCGATGTCCTTCCCGACACCATGGTGGGCAAGCTCGTTGCTCTTGCCGATAAGCTCGATACTATTTGCGGACTGTTCGCGGTTGGACAGGGTCCCACGGGTTCGTCTGACCCGTTCGCCCTTCGCCGCAGCGCCATCGGCATCGTCAATATGCTCGAGGCCGGCGTTGGCATCTCGCTTTCCGCGGCCATCGATGCCGCGCTTGCCAACTTCGCCGAGCAGGGTGTTGCTTTCGACCTTGCCGCCGTGCGTGCCGAAGTCGTTGACTTCTTCGTGACGCGCACCAAGGTCATGCTGCGCGATGCGGGCATCGAGTCCGACACCATCGACGCGGTTCTCGGCACCGGCGTTGAGGAACCCGCCGTCATCTCGCAGCGCGCTCATTCGCTTGAGAACGCCCGTAAGAACAACGCCGACGCGTTCGACAACCTTGCCACGGCATTTGCTCGCGCCAACAATCTGCGTGATGCCGGGGCCGGCACCGATGTTGACGTTGCACTTCTTTCCGAGGTCGAGGCTAAGCTCAACGATGCCGTTGCCGATGCCGAAGGCAAGATCGCGGCCTACCTTGAGCAAGGTGACTACGAAACCGCCCTTGAGGTTCTTGCCTCGCTTCGCGCTCCTATCGATGCGTTCTTCGCCGATGTCATGGTCATGGACGAGGATCTTGCCCTGCGTGCGAATCGCATGAGGCTGCTGAACCGTTTCGTCGGTGTGTTCGCGAACATCGCCGACTTCGGCAAGATGGCGAAATCGGGCAAGTAAGATGGAGCCGTTCGTTTCTCAGAAGAACCCAACAAGTCTTCCGACTATTCACGCCATGAGCGATTCGATGGGAATCACCGCCCGTTCGATCGCTCGTGCCGCGGCGGTTCAGTTCGGCGTGGCTGACCCCTGCATCGAGGTAATATCGAAGGTGCAGTCGCTTGACGAGATCGTGACCTTCTTCGAGGGGCATCGTGAAGAGCATGTCCGCGAGACGGGCAAGCCCGACATGCTGGTGTTCTATACGTTGGTTGATCGCAACCTTGCGCGCGCTTTCGCCGATTATGCTGCAAGCACCAACTACATCACGGCTGTTGATGTCTTGACACCTGCCATCGATGCCATCGAGAAGATGACCGGCTATTGCGCCTCAAGTGCTCCGGGCATGCTTCACGTGGCCGACAATTTGTACTTCCAGCGCATTGAGGCGCAGGAGTTCACCATCGACCATGATGATGGACGCAACCCGCAGGATCTGACGATGGCCGATATCGTGCTCATCGGCGTTTCGCGCACATCGAAGACACCTCTGTCCATCTATCTTTCTCAGCAGGGTTTGAAGGTGGCGAACGTTCCGCTTGATCCGCAGTCCGAGCCTCCGCGTGAGATCTGGGATGTCGACAAGACCCGTTTGTTCGGCCTTATGACCACCGTTGAAGTGCTGCGCGATATCAGGAAGCGTCGCATCGGAACCGGCATTGCCGCAGCGGTGGCGGGCAAGTACGCCGATGAGGAGTACATTTACGAAGACCTGGAAAAGGCGCGCGCCCTTATGCGCAAGCTGAATTGCCTGGTTGTTCACACGAACGGCCGCGCGGTTGAGGAAACCGCTCAGGAGATCCTTCGCTATTACGAGCGTTGGCATCCAAACGAGTTCCGCTAGTTTGCAAAGACCAGTCAAGCAGCCCTTGCATCATAGATGCGAGGGCTGCTTGCTTTCGTCGATCAGGCATTTTGTTCCCGACTTGAAGGAAGCCCGCATCACTGACGCGTGCTTCCTTGGTTGCGAGATTATTTCGTTTTGTTTTGCGCAAGGGGGATGGTCGCAACGAACGTCGTTCCCGACTCCTTTGAGCTTTCGGCGACGATATCGCCTTTATGGCTTCGTGCGATCTCGCGGGCGATGGCAAGCCCCAAGCCGAAGCCACCCGTGTCGCCAGTGCGCGCTTTGTCGGTGCGGTAGAAGCGATCGAATACGCGCTTCAGGTCATCGGGCTGGATATACGATCCGGTATTGCTTACCCGCAGGCTTGCGTTTTTGTTCTCGCGTGCCAAGGTCACCGAGACGGTGCCGCCTTCATTCACGTATTTGCTGGCGTTCTCGATAAGCGTATCGACGAGTTTGCGCAGTCTTTCCGGGTCGCCCTGAACGGTTATTCCCTCGCAGATGTCGCTTTCCAGTTTGAAGTTTTGCTCGAATGCAACGGATTCGAATTGAAGGGTTGTGCCATCAACCATATCGCTTAAGTCAACGGATTCGAAAGGTGCGTCTACTCGCGCTTCCACCTGTGCTAACGTAAGCATTTCGCCGACAAGCCCTTCCATGCGCTCGGCTTCGCTTTGCGTGCTTTCCAGCCACTTGCTTTCGCTGGCGATGGTTCGCTCGGGGTGCGCCCGAAGGATTGCGACGTTGGCAAGAATGACGGTAAGCGGGGTTTTCAGTTCGTGTGACGCGTCGGTGACGAATTGCTTTTGAGCTTCCCATGCTTCCTCCACGGGCTTCAGCGCCCATTTAGAGAAAACAAGGCTAAGCAGGAAGAAGACGATGACGGTCAATCCGCCTACACGTGCAAGGGTAAGAACGAGTGATTTCCACCCATCGATGTTCGATGCATCGGCGAACGCGATCAAGGTGACGCCTGATACTTCGCGCTTCAGGTAATGAAGACCGCTCTCGTTTTCATTACCGAATCCATCGGGTGCAGACGCGATCCTTGAGGAAAGCTGTTCGATGAGATCGTCGGAAATCGACGCCGTCATCGAGTGCTCGATGGGAATAAGGTTATTGTTCTTGCCTAGAGCGTACACAGCGATGGGGTATTTTTCATTGGAGCTGGGGCCTCCAATGCGGGGACCGCTCGGCCCCTGTTTTTGGTCTTGGTCCGTGTCGGTTCCGTCGGATTGGCTGCCATCGATTTCGACTTGCGTCTTCGCGGCGTCTTTCTCTTGCGTCTGGATTATCCATCCGGCGGTGCGATTGATTGTCTCTTCAAGGGCGGAATCGAGATTCGCGTTCGCTCGTTGCTGTTCGACCAGGCAGATGGTGGTGAACGAGGCGACGACTACGATGGTGACCATCACCATGATGATCGCTATGAACTTGATGCGAAGCTTCTTCAGCATACGTTTCGTCCTGACTTGCTATTTGCTGGTTGCGGATTAATCGTTGCTTGACGATTCCAGTCGATATCCCACCTTGCGCACGGTTTCGATTTGCGTGTTTGATCCAAGGAACTTCAGCTTCTTGCGCAGGAAGGAGATGTATGCCTCGACGTTGTTGTCGACGGCGCTTGACTCCACGCCCCAAACTTTCGAGATCAGCATGTCCTTCGAGATGATCTGGCCTTTGCTGGAGATAAGGATATTCGCGATGGAGAACTCCTTGTAGCTAAGGTTGATGGATTTTGATCCACAACTAAGGTCGTGGCTTTCCAAGTTCAATGAGATATCGCCGAAGTCGATTTTCTCGAACACCACCTGACCTTGTCGTCGCGTGAGAGCGCGAAGATGAGCAAGGAGTTCGGCAGGCGAGAACGGCTTCGTCATGTAGTCGTCTGCCCCGGAATCAAGGCCGGTGATCTTGTCTTGAACCGTTGTTCGCGCCGTCAGCATAAGGACAGGCGTGGCCACGTCCGCGCGTCGCAGCTCGGCCACCACCTCGAGACCCGATTTACGGGGAAGCATGACGTCCAAAATGATGACGTCGTAGCTTCCCGATTCGGCGTAGGCAAGCCCTTGATCGCCGTCATGCACGAGGTCGACCTGATAGTGATTCTCTTCCAAGATCTGGCCAAGCGCCTGGGCAAGGCGAATGTCATCTTCAACTATAAGTACTTGCATGCTGTGTCTTTCTCGCGTTGCATCTCCCATCTTATTTTAGTGAGCAACCTGAAAGCCAGCTTAAACTGCGGTTTTCCTTTCAGTCGTTTTTAAGGCGACCTGAATACAGTGCACTCCATTCCGAAAACGGATTTTGGGCTGGCGCCTTGTGCGCTTGCCCGTCACAACGAGAGGAGTGCTCATGAGCATGACCATCGCGACATTCAAAAGAATCGAGAAGAAATACCGCCTTGATACCTTTCAGATGGCGGACCTTTCGGTCGCCATCGCGCCTTACGTCGAGATCGACCAGTACGGACTCAGTCGCATCGATAGTCTGTATTACGACACGCCTGATCGCTCGATGATAGCGCGCTCGCTTGAGAAACCGCTGTACAAAGAGAAGCTGCGTGTTCGGGCTTATGGCGATTTCGACGAAGCGTCAGAGGTTTTCGTCGAGTTGAAGAAGAAGTACGAAGGGGTTGTTTACAAAAGACGCGTTCGGATGAGCCGTCTTGGCGCGCAGGCGTATTTGTCGGGCTCGTGTTCGTACGAGGAAGCGATGGCTGCGTATCCCGTTGCTCCTTGCGACGGTGATGCCGCGATCGGTCGTCATGCGCGGATCGTGTCGGAGCCGACGGCGCTCGATTTGCAAATCGCCCGCGAGATTGACGCGCTTATCGCCCGAAACCCCGGGTTTAAGCCATCTGTGCTGATCACCTGCACGCGCACGGCATACCGTTCGAAGCCGTTTGTCGGCGGTGACCTGCGTTTGACGTTCGACGAGCAAATCGGCTATCGCGATCTTTTCTCTAACAAGCCGTATGTGCTGGGAGAGGGGTTCACGCCGCTTACCGGAAGCGGCGAGTTCCTGATGGAGGTGAAAGCTCCGGGATCGGTTCCTATGTGGTTCGCGAAGGCCCTTGGGAAGTCGTGCGCTTACCCTTCCTCGTTCTCGAAGTACGGAAGCGCGTATTCGGACATCATTTCAAAGACTCAAGGGAGGCATTGTGCTTGATCTTCTATTTTCATCGGTGTTGAACCAGACGGCTTCGACATCGTCGGTTGCGGCTGTTTCCGCAGGCGGGTTCGCCCTGTGCACCATCGCGTCGATTCTTTGCGGTTTGGCCTGCGCTTTCGTGTACATGTATCGGCACGACTACTCGAAGGGCTTCGTGGTCACGCTTGCCATCATGCCCGTCATCGTGCAGATGGTCATTTTGCTGGTGAATGGCAACCTGGGCGCGGGCATTGCCGTTATGGGCGTGTTCAACCTCGTTCGATTCCGTTCGATCGCCGGCACAGCCAAAGATATCGGAAGCGTGTTCCTTGCTATGGCCATCGGTTTGGCAACGGGAATGGGTTACCTGGGGTTGGCAGTGCTGCTGACCGTCGTCGTTGCGATTCTAAATTTCGTGTATGTTACCTCGGGATTCGGCGAGGCAGCTGGTCAGGCGAAGCTCCTGAAAATCACCGTGCCCGAGGATCTTCAGTTCGAAGGGATGTTCGATCAGGTGCTGAGCCGCTATTCTGGCGCGTTCAAGCTTGAGGACATCGAGACTACCAATATGGGCAGCCTCTATCAGTTGCGCTACCGCATCGTGCTTCGAGAAAGCGCTTCCCAGAAAGATCTGATAGACGATCTGCGCTGTTTGAACGGGAATCTGAAGATCTCGCTCTCGATGGCACCGGCGGGGAAGGAGATGCTGTGATGAGGAAAGCTACGAGCCCGATGGCGGCCAGGGTGCTCCCTGTTTTGCTGACTGGTGTGCTTTGCGCGGGAATGTTCGGCTGTTCTTCGACGGGTACGTTGGAAGCCGCGGCTGCAGGGTCGGACAGTCAAGAGGCGCTGGCTGAATCTGAAGGCGGGGCGACCGATTCCAGCGTGCCCGTTCTTGACGAAACTGTTTACGATTTCTCGTATTCGAATCGCGATTTGGACGCTTCGTATGATGAGAGCTCTGCGACGAAGGTCGCACTTTCGGGATCGAGTGCAACCATTGATGGCGCTGGTGCGGCGATTCAGAATGGCGTTCTGACCATTTCGGAAGCGGGCGTTTATGTCCTGTCGGGTGATTTATCGGGGTCGGTTGTCGTTGAGGCGCCCGAGGACGCCAAGGTGCAAATCGTGCTTGCCAACGCATCCATTCAGAGTATTGACGGCCCTGCGATCTATGTGAAGCAGGCGGACAAATGCTTCCTGACGTTGGCGGATTCTTCTTCTAACCAGGTTGAAGACTCAGCGGTTTACACACTCGCGGAAGGCCAGGATGAACCAGACTCCGCAATCTTCTCGAAGTGCGATCTCACTATTCAAGGGTCGGGCTCGCTGAGCGTTTCGGGCAATTACTTGAATGCCGTTAAGAGCAAGGACGACCTGGTGGTTTCCGGCGGCGATATCGATGTGAGCGCGGTTGATAGCGGGTTAGTTGGACGCGACAAGGTGGGCATTGCAGCTGGATCGATTCGCATCAGCTCTGGCGGCGACGGCGTTAAGTCGACGAATGAAGAGGACGCATCTAAGGGTTTCATCACCGTTGATGGCGGGTCGCTGCAGATAGAGGCGCAGGGGAAGGGCATCAAGGCTACGAACATCCTTCGCGTCGCAGGCGGATCCGTCTCGGTTGTCTCGACTGACGATTCGCTTCATAGCAACGGCGATGTGCATGTGATCGGTGGCGATCTATCGCTTTCGTCGGGCGATGACGGTGTTCATGCCGATTCGGTTCTTCAAATCGACGGGGGAGACCTCCTTGTTTCGGAATCGTACGAAGGGCTTGAAGGCCAGGCCATCTACCTGAGTGACGGAACGGTTCGGGTGGTTTCTTCGGATGACGGTTTGAACGCGGCTTCGTCGAGCGAGAGCGATGGGGTTTCCGACGGGTTTGACCTTGGTGACTTACAGGGCAGTGAACCGCAGGGCGACGACCGACCGCAAGGTGACGAACAGCGCGACGGTGAGCCCGCTGGCGCTCAAGGCGGTGAGCAGCCTGGGGGTGGCCAGCCCGGTGGCGGACGCGGCGATATGCAGGTCGGCGGTATGGATGCCGATAGCAGCTGTGCCATCGTGATTTCGGGTGGTTACCTGGTCGTCGACGCGCAGGGTGACGGCATCGACAGCAACGGGAGCCTTGAGGTGGCGGGTGGCACGGTGCTTGTCAGCGGCCCTTCTGACAGCGCAAACGGTTCGTTTGATTACGGCACGACCGCTTCGATTTCCGGCGGCACCGTGATCGCGTGCGGATCTTCGGGCATGGCGGCTTCGTTCACCGAGGGCACGCAGGCATTCGCCATGGCAAATGTCAAGGGCGAAGCGGGTTCCTCGATCGTCTTGCTTGATTCAAATGGCAATGCGGTTGCCTCGTTCACGGCCGCTCGTTCTTTCGACTGCGTCGTTGTCTCCTCGCCTTCGATTGGCGACGGCGACTCGGGATTGATTGTGGTAGGTGCCGCGGTGGCGAACGGCAACAGCGACGGTTACGCGTCTTCTCCTTCGTACTCGGGCGGCTCCGCGGTGTCGTTCACGGCCTCGCTTGAAGGCGGCGCTTCTGCCGTTGGGGGCGATCCTGGGCGCGATGGCGGTGCTAATGGGGGTCCGCAGAAGGATTTGCGCTAAGCCGTGGTTCGATTTGCGGTAATATGGAAGTGTTCGTGTTAACCGCGTTTGCGCCTATAGCGCGGTTGCAACCTGATACTTGATCGCTAAGGAGAACAAGGTGACTGAAGCAGTCAAACGCGTCTATCGCTTCGGCAAGGACGCACAGGGCAACAACGTGACCGAGGGCAACACCAATATGAAGGCCCAGTTGGGCGGCAAGGGTGCCAACCTCGCCGAGATGGCAAACATCGGCTTGCCCGTCCCTCCGGGATTCACCATCACGTGCCAGACCTGCATGGAGTACTCGAACGCAGGCAACGTGTGGCCCGAGGGTGCTCTCGAAACCATCCATGAGTACCGCGAGGACCTCGAGCAGCGCATCGGCAAGAAGATCGGCGACTCCGAGGATCCGCTGTTGGTTTCCGTTCGTTCCGGTGCTCCCATGTCCATGCCGGGCATGATGGACACCGTCCTGAATCTGGGTCTGAACGATGCATCCATCAACGGCCTCATCAAACAGACCGAGAACCCCCGCTTCGCTTGGGACTCGTATCGTCGTTTCATCCAGATGTTCTCCAACGTCGTCATGGGTCTTGACGGCGACATGTTCGAGAACGCCATCAACTCCATGAAGCTTTCCCGCGGCGTCGCTTCCGACACCGACCTCTCCGCAGAGGATCTGGAAGAGCTCGTTGGTGAGTTCAAGCAGATCTTCAGCGAGAACGTCAACGCCGACGAGAACCCCGCTCTTGTCGTTGACGGCAAGGTTCAGTTCCCGCAGGACCCCATGGTTCAGCTGAAGTACGCCATCGAGGCGGTCTTTGGCAGCTGGGACAACCCCCGCGCCGTTCTTTACCGTCAGAAGAACAAGATCGACGACAACATGGGCACCGCCGTCAACGTTCAGTGCATGGTCTTCGGTAACAAGGGCAACACGTCTGCCACGGGCGTTGCCTTCACCCGCAACCCTGCTGACGGCACCAAGGAATTCTACGGTGACTACCTGGTCAACGCTCAGGGCGAGGACGTCGTCGCAGGCATTCGCAACACCAGCCCCATTTCCGAGCTCAAGCATGTCGAGGGCCTTCAGGAGGCCGGTGCCGAGCTCGAAGAGGTGTTCGTCATCCTCGAGAACCACTTCCGCGACATGATGGACATCGAGTTCACCATCGAGCAGGGTAAGCTCTGGATGCTCCAGACCCGCGTTGGCAAGCGTACCGCTGCTTCCGCTCTTAAGGTTGCCATCGACATGCAGAAGGAAGGCCTCATCACCAAGGAAGAGGCAATCTGCCGCGTCGAGCCTGCGCAGCTCGATCAGCTCCTCCATCCGCAGTTCGATAAGAACGCCGACTACGACGTGCTCGCTCGCGGTCTGAACGCAAGCCCGGGCGCTGCCGTGGGTGAGGTCGTCTTCACCGCTGCCGACGCTGTTCAGGCTGCCGCTGAAGGTCGCCACACCGTTCTCGTTCGTTGGGAGACCACTCCTGACGACCTGGCCGGCATGATCGCTGCTGAGGGCATCCTCACCTCTCATGGCGGCAAGACTTCCCATGCTGCCGTTATCGCACGAGGCATGGGCGCACCGTGCGTCTGCGGCGTTGAGGCTCTGAAGATCGACGCCGAGAAGAAGGAAGTCGTTGTTTCCGGCACCGACGTCGTGCTCCACGAGGGCGACGTCATTTCCATCGACGGCACCACCGGCATCGTCGTTTACGGCGCTGTCGACCTGGTTATGCCCGAGCTTACCGGCGACCTTGACACCATCCTCGAGTGGGCGGACGAGTTCCGCAAGCTCGGTGTTCGCGCTAACGCCGACAACCCCGATGACGCTCAGCTTTCGCGCGATTTCGGCGCCGAGGGCATCGGCCTGTGCCGTACCGAGCATATGTTCCTGGGCGATCGTAAACAGATCATCCAGACCTTCATCCTGAACGAGGACGAGGAAATCCGCCAGAAGGCTGCCGACCAGCTCTACGAGGCTCAGACCGGCGACTTCTACGGCATGTTCAAGGCAATGGACGGCCTGCCCGTCATCGTTCGCCTTCTCGATCCGCCTCTGCATGAGTTCCTTGAGAGCCCCCGTGCCCTCGAGGTGGAAATCGCCAAGGCCGAGGCTGCTGGCGCTCCCGCTGCCGAGCTTGCTGAGAAGCGCGCTCTTCTCGCTAAGATCGACTCGTTCGTCGAGGCAAACCCGATGCTCGGTCTGCGCGGCTGCCGTCTTGGCATCGTTTACCCGATCCTCCCGGTTCTGCAGGTTCGTGCAATCGCAACCGCAGCTGCCAAGCTCAAGAAAGAAGGCCTCGATCCGAAGCCCGAGATCATGATCCCGCTGGTCAGCACTGTTAAGGAGCTTGCTAAGCTTCGCGAGGTCGCCGAGGGCGTCATCGCCGAGGTTGCCGAGGCTGAGGGCGTCGAGCTCGAGCTTGAGATCGGTACCATGATCGAGCTTCCGCGTGCTGCCGTCACCGCTGACGAGATCGCCACCCAGGCTGACTTCTTCAGCTTCGGCACCAACGACCTTACCCAGACCACGTTCGGCTTCAGCCGTGACGACGTCGAGGGCGAGTTCATCCCGCAGTACCTGGAAGAGAAGCTGCTTCCGTACAACCCGTTCGCAACCATCGACCCCGGTGTTGCCAAGCTCGTCGACATGGGCTTCAACCTTGGTCGTCAGGGCAACCCCGACCTTACCGTCGGTGTTTGCGGCGAGCACGGTGGCGATCCCGACTCCATCCATACCTTCAACAAGATCGGTTTGGATTACGTGTCCTGCTCGCCCTACCGCGTGCCGGTTGCTCGTCTTGCTGCTGCTCAGGCTGCGCTTCAGGACTAATCATCCCGAATCGCGTTGCCTTGGCAACGATAGCGAAATCAAAGAAAGGCTCAGAAATGAGCCTTTCTTTTTTGTTGTTGGAATTGATTGTTGAGCCAATTGCTGGTTTGAGCAAGCGAGACTGCTGGAGGGTTAGGCGATAGTGCCGCCGCATACCACCGAATCGTCGTCGTACACGACAGCGGCCTGGCCAGTGGCGCATGCGCGTTGCGGTTCGTCGAAGGTGATGGCGATCTCGTCATCACTGGTTTGCTCCACCCATGCGTTGCGTGCGGTTTGTCGATAGTGGGTCTTCACGGTAAGGTGCTTCGGTTCTGGCAGCCCTTCTAAGGCAATGAAGTTCACACCCTTCACCACGATGCGGTTGCACTTCGTTTCTGCATCGGTGCCTACAACGAGGGCGTTTCGATCGGGGTCCTTTGCGAAAACATAAAGGGGTTCGGGTGCGGCGACGCCGATACCTTTTCGCTGACCGACGGTGTAGTTTATCAAGCCGGTGTGCTGTCCGACTTCCTTGCCGCTCATGTCTAGAATAGGACCTGGTTCAAACGAGAAACCCCGACGACGTCTGATGAACGAGGCGTAGTCTCCGTCAGGGACGAAGCAGATGTCTTGGCTTTCAGGTTTTTGCGAGTTCACGAATCCGTGCTTTTCAGCTAGCGCGCGCACCTGCGGTTTCGACAGCTCGCCAAGGGGAAAAAGAGTATGGGCTAGCGCGTCCTGACTCAGGTGAAACAGGACGTAGCTTTGGTCTTTATTGCGATCCAGCCCGCATTTCAGCAGATAACGCCCCGTTTCAGGGTCGAAGGCACGGCGAGCGTAGTGACCGGTTGCGGCATAGTCGAACCCAAGCTCGTTGCGGTATTTCTGAAGCGCCTCGAATTTCACGAAGCGGTTGCAGTCGATGCAAGGGTTTGGGGTTTGGGCGCAGATGTAGCCGTCGCAGAAGCGGTCGATGACATCTTCGTTGAACGTATGCGAGAAATCCTGAATGCAATGAGGTATGCCCAACGTCAAACAAACCTGACGAGCATCTTCCGCATCTTTCAGCGAGCCGCAGGTTCCGTCGTCGTCAAGGCGAAGGTCTTTTCTTTCGAACATCTTCAAGGTGATGCCCTGCGCTTCAAGGCCGGCTTCTTTCAGAAGAAGCGCAGCGACGGACGAGTCCACGCCGCCGCTCATGGCGACAAGAACCCGTTCGTTTTTGCTGTCAGTTGCTTGGGGGACGACGTTGTCGGTGGCCATGCTGTCTTAACGCGCCCCTTCTTAAATGTCGAACATGGCGGAGCTCAGGTAGCGCTCGCCGGTGTCGGGCAGGATCGCAACGATGGTCTTGCCTGCGTTTTCGGGACGCTCGGCAAGCTTACGTGCGGCGGCGACCGCGGCACCCGAGGAGATGCCAACAAGAAGGCCGTCTTTTGCAGCCAGTTCGCGGCCGGTTTCGAAGGCCTCGTCGTCGGAAATGGTGATGACTTCGTCGTAGATCTGGGTGTTCAGGGTTTCAGGAACGAAGCCCGCGCCAATACCTTGGATGCCGTGTGCTCCGCCGTGGCCCTCGGAAAGGACGGGGGAGGTGGCGGGCTCGACGGCGACGACCTTCACGTTGGGGTTCTTCGATTTAAGGAACTTGCCAGTGCCGGACAGTGTGCCGCCAGTGCCAACGCCCGCGACAAAGATATCAACCTTGCCGTCGGTGTCTTTCCAGATCTCGGGGCCCGTGGTTGCCTCGTGTGCGGCGGGGTTAGCGGGGTTGGTGAACTGACCGGGAATGAAGGAATTTTCGATTTCAGCATGCAGTTGATTGGCCTTCTCGATGGCGCCGCTCATGCCCTTCGATCCGTCGGTCAGAACCAGCTCGGCTCCGTATGCCTTCATGAGCTTGCGGCGCTCGATGGACATGGTCTCGGGCATCACGATGATGATGCGCATGCCGCGGGCGGCCGCAAGCGAGGCCAAGCCGATGCCGGTGTTTCCGGATGTGGGCTCGATCAGGACGGTGTCTTTGTTGATCTTGCCTGCTGCCTCAGCGCTGTCAAGGAGAGCTTTCGCGACGCGATCCTTGATGGAGCCTGCGGGGTTCATCATTTCTACCTTGCCGAGAATGGTTGCGTTCAGGTCGTGGTTCTTCTCGAAGTTCGAAAGTTCAAGCAGCGGGGTGTTTCCGATAAGCTCGTCAATGCTTTTGCAGATGGTCATGGGTTTGCGCCTTCTTCCTTCACCTTGCCGCGTGAGCGACAGGATCAGTTCCGTTATTCGCGATAATATTACGGCGATCGGGCGGCATTGTGCCCGAGGATTCGAAAGTGCTTCTTAATTTAACTTTAACCTGCATGGCTGGTACAATCGCGATAAGTCAGAGACGAAGGAGGCCGCGATGAAGGTTGTCCGCAGGGAAGAGCAGGAAGCGCGCGAGCATGACCTGCTGTGCGAGGGCGCAGCGTTTTCGGACGAAACCGAGGGAAGGGCGCGCTCGACTGAGCCCGATTACCTTCGTAACGAGTACCAGCGCGATCGCGACAAGATCCTTCATACTAAGTCGTTTCGTCGCTTGTCCCATAAAACCCAGGTCTTCTTGGCGGTTGAGGGCGACCATTACCGCACTCGCTTGACGCATACGCTTGAAGTTGCCCAGATCGCGCGCACGGTTGCCCGTGCCTTGGCACTGAATGAGGACTTAACTGAGGCCATTGCGCTTGGTCATGATCTTGGCCACACCCCATTCGGCCACACCGGCGAGGAAGCCATTGCGCGAAAGATCGCACAGTACCGCGGCTTGGCACCCGTGGGTTTCGCGGGCCCGTCCGACGCCGATCGTCAAGGCATGTTGTTCAAGCATAACGAGCAAAGCCTACGCGTAGTCGAGGTCATCGAGAACGGCGGGCATGGGTTGAATCTCACGCCTGAGGTCCGAAACGGCATTCTGTGTCATTCGGGCGATTTGCGTGCGGAAACGCTTGAAGGGCGCGTTGTCGGCATCTGCGACCGTATCGCTTACATCAACCATGACATCGATGATGCGCTTCGCGCAGGTATTTTGAGCGAGGGGTCGCTGCCCGAATCGACACACCGCCTTTTGGGTTCCAACCATTCCGCGCGCATCGAGGCGCTTGTGTCCGACCTGGTCGAGACGTCGGCCGTCAAGGGCGATATCCAGCTGAGTCCCTCAATCGGCAAAGCCATGATAGAGCTGCGGTCTTTCCTCTTCGATTCCGTTTACGGATCGCCTATGGTGCGTATGGAGTCTGAGAAGGCGGTTCGCCTTGTCTCGACCCTGTTCGACTATTACATGCAGAATCCCCAGGCGGTTCCCGACGAATATCATGCGATTTCCGGTGGCGATCATCTACGCGCGGTCATCGATTATGTTGCAGGCATGACCGACCGCTATGCGAAAGAGCGCTTCGAGTCGATCTTCGTTCCGCGTTCGATGGGTTTCGATCGACCGTTAGTATGACGTTTGTCGGGTGATCCGCTTTTTGGATCATTTTGATCGGTTTTACGGCGCAATTGCTATAATCGATCTTCGCATGTTTACAAGAAGCAACATAACCTCCGCCTTCCATGAGGCCTTGCCCATTATCCTTGGCTACGTCGCCATCGGTATTCCGTGCGGCATCCTGAGCGCATCCATAGGAATGAACGCGCTTCAGGTACTGCTTATGGGCGTGTTGTTTTATTCGGGCGCAGGTCAGTTCATGATTCCCAACATGTGGCTTGCCGGGTCTCCCATCGGGGCGATCATCGCAAGCGTGTCGCTTGTCAACACCAGGCAGATGCTTTACTCGGCATCGTTCGCGCCCTGGTGCGCGAACGCCCCCAAACGCCTGTCTTTCCTGTTTGCCGCAACGGTAACCGATGAGAGCTTCGGCGTGAACATGAACAAGTTCCTTGCCGGTGGTTGGACTGTTCAGGAATCGACGCTGGTTAACCTGATGTCGCAGACGTCTTGGACTCTTTCGTGCGTTCTTGGCGTGCTGGTGGGCAATGCTATCGGCATTCCCTTGAGCATTGCCGCCTTCGCCATGACGTCTATCTTCATTTGCCTGTTGGCCACCCAGAAGATCTCAGCCGCGAACATCGTCGCGGCTGTGTTCGCCATGGTCGGCGTGTTTGTTTGCAAGTGCGTTGGTCTTGCTGGTCCTGCCATCTTGATCGGCGCCATCGTTGGCGTTGCGTGCGCAATCGTGTTCTCTCGCGTGAAAGAGGGGAGGCGCTAACATGGTTTCTCCCATCACTTGGAACGATTTCACCATCGTGTTGGTGCTGTGCATGGTCACCATGCTTGCGTGTCGTGTGCTTCCCTTGTTCGTTTTGAAAGGGAAGGAACTGCCTCCTCGCATCGCTGAGGCACTGAGCTTCATCCCGCCTGCCGCATTCGCGGCGTTGGTTGCCAACGACCTGTTCACGCCTGGCATGTTCGATACGGGTTTTTGGCCGGCAGGCATTCCCCTTCTTGCAGCGTTGGTCGTTGTCGTCGTTGCTCGTTTGACGAAATCGTTGCTTTGGTGCGCTCTTGCAGGTGTCGCGGCATACGCCTTGCTTTCTCTGCTATAGTGTTTTAGTCGCGTTCGCGTCGCGGCTGTGTGCGGAGGTTTTACTTCTGACCTGCATTTTTGTTCAATGGTGAATAATTTTCGAAGGCGAAGCTGAAAATCCTTGCATCGCAAGTAGTAAGGCGATATACTACCTAATCGCGTCTTTACTACAGACTTTATTTATGTTTGGTTTGATCATATAGAAGGACTAAAGGAAATGGATATCATTCGCGCAATCGAGCAGCAGCAGTTCAAGCAGGACATCCCTGAGTTCCACGTTGGCGATAACGTTAAGGTTCACTATCGCATCACCGAGGGTAACCGCGAGCGTATCCAGGTTTTCCAGGGCGATGTCATCCGCCGTCACGGCGAGAGCAGCCGCGAGACCTTCACCGTCCGCAAGATGAGCTTCTCCGTCGGCGTTGAGCGTACGTTCCCCGTTCATTCCCCGAAGATCGACCACATCGAGGTCGTTCGCGAGGGCAAGGTTCGTCGTGCAAAGCTCTACTACCTCCGCGACAAGGTTGGCAAGGCTGCCAAGATCAAGGAGAAGTCCTTCCGCTAAGCCTTTTGGCTCAATTGCTCAAAGCCCGTGCTCTTGCGCGGGCTTTTTTCGTTGTAACATGGCTTTTTGCTGTTCCAACTTGTCTGACCGTTTTGTTTCAGGAGGGCCCGCGATGGCCGCAACCGTACAAGAAATCAAGCAGATGCTTCTTCAGGCTAACGATGAATCGTTCGCGGTGCTTGAGCGTTCCCTGTCGGCAGACACGCGAAAGGGCGTTCGCAGTGCGGTTGAGTCCACAAGGCGTCGTCTTGAGGCGCAGCGAGCCGAGCTTGCGCGATTGGATGGCTTGTATTCCTTTCAAGAATCAATTGCCAAGGAACATGGGGGAAGGGTTGTTCTGGGGCTTGATGAAGTTGGTCGTGGTTCCATCGCCGGCCCTTTGGCTGTTGGCGGAGTTGTTTTGCCGGATGAGCCGCACATCCAGGGTCTGAACGACTCGAAGCAGCTTTCGCCTGCAAAGCGCGAGGAGATCGCCGACCAAGTTCGTCAAACGGCGATCGCTTGGACTGTGCAATATGTCGAGCCTGACATCATTGACTCAATTGGCATGACGGCGTCACTGCGTCGCGCTTTTTCCTCTGCCATCGCCCAGATCGAGAAGGCGGGCATCGAAATTGATGTCGTCTTGCTGGACGGCAATCCAATGCATCTCGATAAACGCGAGGTGAACGTTATCAAGGGCGATGCCCGGTGCGCTTCCATTGCTGCCGCTTCCATTGTGGCTAAAGTCGAGAGGGATGCTTTGATGACTCGTTATGCGGTCGAATATCCCCAGTATGACCTTGAGGACTGCAAAGGTTATGGTTCGGCGAAACATATTGCCGCAATCAAGCAGCATGGCCTTTCGCCTATCCATCGCGCGTCTTTCTGTACCTCGTTCATGCAGGAGTCTCTGTTTTAACCCCTTATAACTTTGTGTGTGGAGCAGCGCCCGTGAGCCGCTATCTCGGTTCGCGGGCGCTTTTTCGTTGCGTTTTACCTGTCTGTTGCGATCCCGATGGTTGAGCGTTATTTGCTGCTTGATCCTTGATGGATTTCCGTTTGTGGCTGTTGGAGCCTTGCTTGGTGGCTGAAAGGTTGCCCCTGTAGCGTCTTCGGCATCGAGAAAGGATGTGCGATGACGCAAGAACACAAACTTAACGACCAGCAAGAAGACGTTTCGCAGGCGGGGGCTTCCTGGAATCAGTCTCTTGGCAAGCGAGGCGAGGACGTTGCGGTCGGCTTCTTGGAGCGCCGCGGCTACGAGATTCTTGAACGGAATTGGAAATGCCCTTTTGGAGAGGCGGATATCATCGCTCGAGATGGCGACGACGTCGTTTTCATTGAGGTGAAAACCAGAACCAGGGTTGCCAAGGGGCTTCCAGAGGATGCCGTTACCAAGGAGAAACGATCGCGCTACGAGAAGATCGCCGCCTCATATTCGTTGAATATCGAAGGCTACGACACGCCTATCAGGTTCGATGTGATCGCCATCGTTGTGATCGAAAATAAACGGGCTTTGCTTCGCCATCACATCAACGCTTGGGGTTCATGTGTCTAAGACGTTTGCCATTTGCGCAAACACG
>ERZ1034980.31-NODE-31-length-147144-cov-139.350346_pt1 | contig 147144 bp, 133 predicted proteins | sample MGYA00520622_ERZ1034980 | MGnify/ENA primary metagenome ERZ1034980 (study PRJEB33766, sample SAMN09781791) | gut metagenome | biome: gut microbiome | host: Homo sapiens | place: Madagascar | study: EMG produced TPA metagenomics assembly of the PRJNA485056 data... | reverse complement strand
CAATCCCATATGCCTAGAAATTTGAGGGGAGTTCACGCTCTTTGGCAGAAAAGCCGAATTTAGCGTGAACGCAATTCGTCGATTTTACGGAATTCTAATTTTGCATCGCCCGATTGTCCCTGTCTGTTCACGCAGAAAAGATTACTTCCTTCAAAAAGCGTGAACTTTTTTCAAAAGGGTTGTTTGCAATCAAAGAGCTGCATAGCGAAACACTGCACACCTTGAAAACCGTTCACGCTAATTTACAAAAATTACAAGAAAAGCGTGAACCCGCTCATTTTTTCTAGGCATATTTAACTCATTCTACTCAATCGGATCTAATTTCTGAATGAACAGTGCGATATAGACTTAAAGGAACTTTTCAAGCAGAAACCCCGTCCGGGCACGCATGCGTTCCCGGACGGGGTTCTCTTCTTACATCTCAGTAAAATGCAGCGCACTTCCAACTCGTCGGCGGCTATCTCACCTTAATCGTGCACACAGCTTTCAGCTTCCGGTTTTCCTTGGAGCGGGCAGTGACCCGGATTTTGGCGCCGCGGCGGGCGCTGCTTCGGATGGTCACCTTTCCGGATTTGGTCACCTTGGCATACTTCCGGTTGGACACCGTCCAGATGACGCTGCGGTTGGTGCCGTTGGCGGAAGCCTTCAGTTTTATGCTCTTTCCCCGCTTCAGGCTCACGGATTTCCGGTTCATCTTCACCTTGGTGCAGATTTTTCCGAAGTGCACCGTAATCGTGGCATCCTTCGTGGCCTTCAGCTTGATGCTTTGGCCCTTCTTTGCGGCCGACGTCGGCTTCTTGAAACTCTTCTTTTTGCCGTAGCGGCTGATGCTGTAGGAGTAGACGTAGGATCCCTTCTTCGGAGTGATTTTTACCGTGATGGTCTCCCCGTTCAGAACACCGGCGGTGCCGGTGACCGTGCCGGAGCCCTTGCCGCTCTTCTTCACTTTGAAGGTGCGGTACGCACTTTTAACCGGGATGCTCTTGAACGTCTCATAGGTGATATCGTCATCGTAAGACACGTATTCCGCATAGAACCGGTTTCCGGCTGACGAACCGTAAGCTGCCGACTCCTGGCCCTTTCCCCAGAGGGTATAGCTCAGGGCCTCGGTTTTGCCGGTGGAGGTGTTGAACCGGTAGGTATCGCCCTTGCCGTCGGAGGAGGCGCCGCCGAACACGATGCCCTTGGCATCCAGGCCCACGGCGCAGCTTACCAGATTCTGTTCAAAAACATCCTGCGTAAGGGTTGTGTTCAGTACCTTTGGCAGGGTACCCGCCTTCTGCCACTTGCTGCCGTCAAAGGCCATCACGTCGTAATTGAGTCCATTGCTGTTCCGACCCAGGACGTAGTACAGCTTTCCGTTCTGAGCGAAGGCCTTGCCGTCGTACAGACCTTCCGGCAAGTTCGCCTTCTTCTTCCACACGGCGCCGGATTTTACTGGGCAGCTCCAGGTCTCAGCGGACGGCATAATCTTCTTGCCTTCCTTCTTTGCGCCGCCTGTCAGATACAGGTTCCCGTTCATTCCTGCCAAAGCGGCGCAGCCGGCGCTCTCTTCATCGATGGTGCTCGGCATACTGCCTTTGTCGATCAGCGTGTCGGAATATACCGTCCAGTTCTTCTTGCTGCCGGTCAGATCCATGCCTACCAGCATGTAAGACTTCCGGTCGCCCAGATCGCAGCAGATTACCTCATAGACGTTGCCCCTCATATACGTCGCGTTGGTCACCAACGTAATTTCCGGGCGTTCCCCCTTCTTGAGCTTCCAGAGGAAGTGCTTCTTCTCCTGACTCTTCGCATACTTCGTCACTGCGTCATCCAGGCTCTGACCCACCTGGTCGTAGTCGTTCTTGTCCACGGTATACAGATTTCCGCTTCCCGCATCGTATCCCAATTTCCGGATATCATTCGGAATCCACTGGACGTTATCGCCATCGGAGCTTGCATTCTCCTCGTCGTCGAGCAGATCCTTGGATGAGGAACTCTTGTTGCGGGCCGCTGCGTCGCTGCGTTCTTCCTCTTCATCCGACAGGACGAACTCCTTCTTGTATTCGGCATTTCCTTTTACCAGATAGAAGGTGCCTCTGCCTGTCTTCTCCCCGTTCTTTATGCTAAAAGCAATACTGCTTCCCGCCAGGTTGTACGAGGATGCATTGGAGATGGTGATTTTGCTGCCGTCGGAGGACACATCCTTGGAAGCGATGTCTCGCTTGGTGTCCTGAACCGTATTGGTCACCGTGATTTCCGGATTGGTTCCGAATCCGGCACCCTCCAGAATTACCTGATTTTTCTTCGGGTCCACCTTGGCCGACCGGACGGCCGGTTTGGCGGAAACACTGTTGGCGGTGTATTCGTCGAAATCGATTCCGCCGCCGGTGGATACTTCGTTCTTATATCGATCGTTGGTGGTCTGATACAGGATGGATTTCAGCTGCTTCGCATCCGCAGTCGGATTCATCGCTGCAATCAGGGCCACGGAACCGGTGACCACCGGAGTAGCCATGGAGGTTCCGGAGTACAGGGCGTATTTGCCGAATTGATCCGCATCCGCACCGGCTTTGGAAATTCCCAGGGAGCTGATTTCGATGGTGGCATCGCCTTCTTCTCCCACCTGATAGATGAAGCCCAGGCCGAAGTTCTGCCCCTTCGCATTTGCGGCGGAGAACAGGTCCGTATTTCCTTCGGCTCTCCACACATCGTTCATGCCGGAATCCGTCTGGTTAATATCCTCGGAAGCCACGTTCAGGGACTGGATGGTTCCCTGATCCGATACGTCCGCCGCAATGTCTCCTGCGATGAAGAATCCGGAACCCCCGCCCCGGGTGATGGTCCGGTAGGCGATGTTGCAGTAGGTATTGGATCCATCCGATTCTCCGCTCTTCTCGTATGGGAAGTACAGCAGGAACATGTCACCGTTCTTTGCGCCGGTAATCTTCCACTTCAACGCGGTTTTGTCGCCGGAGGCGCGGAAATTAGCGTCTTCGGATTCGTCGATGGACAGCTCCGCTTTTCCCTTGCTGCCCTTGCTCAGCTTCTTTCCGGTCACCGCGGCGCCGAATTCCTTCATGCCGTCGATGGACTTGCCGGAAGCGTCCGTTCCGGTTACCGGGGTGATGCCGTTTTCTTTTATGGAATCTTTATTGAATTCCCCGTAATACTCCGAAAGCTGCTTCACCTTATCGGCGGAGTACAGCCACGGGGTGTAGTTCGGATAGCTCACCGAGGAAAGGATGTTGGTGCCCGGTGCCATCACATCCACATTCCGCTTTCCGTAGTTGGAGTAGGATGCCAGGGTGCCGTCCTCGGCGGAAGCCGCCACCGAAACGCCGTAATCGGAGCCGGTGTTGGCCGGAGCACTGGCGATTACGTCGTTGTCCGACGTCTCATTTCCTGCGGCACAAATGGTGAGGATGCCCGCTTTGCCCGCTTCGTCAATGACGGAGTCGTAAATGTCGGAGTCCACATCCGCGCCAAAGGAGCAGTTGATGGCTTTCAGGTTCACGCCCAGCTGCTTGGCCCGGATAGTATAGTAGAAACCTTTGAGGATTCCGCTCAGGGTGCCGCTGCCGTCGCTGTCCAGCACCCGAACGCCCATCAGCCGGATGCCGCTGCTGTCGCCGGATTTGTCGCTGCCGAATACGCCGGCGGTTCCGGTACCGTTGTTGGCCTGGGCCGCGATGATGCCGGAACAGTGGGTGCCGTGGCCGTTCTGGTCCATCGGATCGATGCCGTCCGGATCGTCGGAAGCATTGCCGCCCAGGAGAATGTCCCAGAAATCCGCCTCTTCCTCTACAAAATCGTGGCCGTAGGTGCCGGTGAGCTTGAAGCCCTTCGGAGCCTTCCACATGTGGCTCTTCAATTCCTCGTGCTCGTAATCGATCCCCGTATCCATTACCGCAACTACCACGTCTTTTGCGGATTTCTCTGCGGTCTTGTCATAGGCCGCCCAGCCGGCGGAGGCGTGGATGCCGTCCAGATGCCATGCGGTTCGAAGGTATTCATCGTTCCATCCCGTCCGGGTTCCCGTATCCTTCGCCTCAAAAATATAGTTCGGCTCCGCGTTCTCGATTTCCGGGTTCTTCTCCAATTCCTTTGCCAAGGTCTTGGCGCTTCCGTCCTTCGAGGAAATGACACTGATGACCGTCTCATCTTCCGAAGATTTCGTCGGGGTCAGGGCAATCGTATCTTGAATCTCGTACTTGTCCAAGGATTTCTCCAGGATTTCCGCCTGCTGTCCCAAAGTGTTCTCCGCTTTCTTCTGCCGGTCGCCGGACTTTTCCTTCATAGCACTGCCGAAGGATTCCGCCGTGGCGGCCCGGCGCGCCATCTTCTTCTCCTTGGTCGTCGGCGCATCCGTGGTAACAGCGCCTTCCTTATACTGTACTACCACCTGGTTCGGTACGCATTCCGGATATTTCTTCCCGGAATTGACAGATCCGGTGAGGCGGCTCCCCTTGGCGGAGGCGGCCAGGTTTGGAAGCTCCGATTCCGTCGCCGCTGCAGCATGGAACGGCATCATGCTGATGGTCATTCCGCAGGCCAGCGCCAGCACCGTCAGCTTCTTCCCTGTTGTCTTCATTCGGTGAGTCTTTTTCTTCATTGCTCTTACCCCTGTCTGTGTTGATGTGTTCTGTTCGGTAAAAATAAATTGCGAATCCGACCCTACCGGTTTGCCGAGCGCTCGAATCGGGGGGAGATGAACACCCGCCGGCAGCTCCGGCATCCGCAATTTATAAATATTGTACCATAGGAAAAAGCGGTGAAATCTTAAGATTCCTTAAGATTTCACCGTTTTTTTCTTTTATCGCGCCCTTCCGGCGCACCGCCTTACTCCGTCACCAGATAGCTGGCCACGTTTCGTTCGCTTTCGTGGGAGGCGATAATCGTCCCCCTCGCCTGCCGGGTGAACACCCCGGCAAAACTTCCGTTATAGGAATACAATCCGTTCATGTTGATGTAATCCCACGTCCTTCCGTCTCCGAACATGAAGTCCACATTGGGAGTCGCATACTGCTCCGCGTATTCCTGGCAGATAAATCCTTTGTTGTAGTATGCCTCGCACACCTCCCTCCATTCCTCCGGCGACCGGCCCCGGCCGTCCGCCACACTGTCAGATCCGTAGGAATCGTTGGGTTTGAGGATGTATTTGTCCTTGTTTCGAATCACTTCCTCCAGCTTGATGCCTTCCTCCCCGAAGTCGCAGGTGTACGGCACATGCTCTCGCACGAACCGGTTCTCCTCTGCCGTGAGAATTGCCCGGGTCTCCTCCCGGTGCAGCATGCTGAAGAAGGTTTTGGCATGGGCCACCTGGGTTCGGAAAGAGCCGCACAGAAAAACGTTTCCCTCTCGATAGGCATCCAGCAGCGCCGTGACCGAATCGTACTCCTCCATCACATCCGCCGTCACCGCCCGGCGATAGATTCCGTGAATCTCATAGCCCTCCGGTGCCAGCAGTCGGCCGTCTTCGTAACGGAGCGACCGGATGTCGATAACCTGGGCGTAAATTCCTTTTTGCCGAAACCGCGCGGCGAACTCGTAGAACTCCGGCACGTTCCCCTTATCCAGAAAATCCACGATGGCCACCGTCGGCACCAGCGGCATCTCCGGATGTTTTTTCCGGTAGTGGGTGTACAGCTCCAGGAAGGTCTCCACCCAGCTGTCGAACAGCTCGTAGCTCCGGAGCCGATACTTCCGGCAGATGGACTGGTGAGCCGGGTTTCGCAGGTTCAGCTTATCCAGATGGAAATCCTCGTTCATGGCACTGGTTCCGTCCGTGTTAATCTCGCAGAACTTGAAATCCCCGGTATCCTCGTGATAGAAAATATCGAAGCGGGCCATCGGCAGTTCGTCCGGATATCCCGGATCCGCCAGAATCAGCTCCTCCAGTTTCTCGGAAAAGCCGAAGCCCTTCCGATATTCCGGATCCGCCACATAGCGATCGATCACCTTGCAGCAGATTCGGTGGGTCATCTCCACGATTTCCCGAAATCGCCGGTCGTCCTCCCGGGTATACACCTTCTGCATCGCCAGCGGCTTGTCAATCAGGCGTCCCCGGGAAATCAGCGGGGTATGCTGAAGCTCTTCTTTCATCGCCTCTGCCGCCGCCCGGTTTTCTTCGTAATGTTCCTTCAACTCGCGGATGTAATCCGCATATATCTGTTCCCGTAAATTCATTGCTACCCCTTCATGATGACTTCGTAATCCTCATCCACGTATTTGAAGCCGTGCTTCCGGCAAACCTCCGCGTACGCCCGGTCCGTCCGAATCATCACCCGGCTCTCTCGCCGCCGATGCTCCCGCAGGTAGTCGCCCAGTTCCCGAAGGAGGTTCTCCTCCAAGTGGCGTTCCCGGAATTCTTCCGCCACCATGATGTCGCACACCAGATAGTACAGCACCCCGTCTCCGCAGATGCGGCCAAACGCCACCAGCTGCTCCTCTTCAAAGATTCCCACGGTAAAAAGACTGTTTCGTATCGCTTCATGGGCCGACTTCAGAGGGATTCGCGCGCCGCACTTTTGCGCCAATGCCGCGAAATCCGCCGGAAGCGTTTCGTTATAACGATATTTCATTTTACAACCCTTTCCTTATCCTTCCAACGACCCGTTTCTTCCCGACAGGCTCCACTCCACCGGTGCTTCGCCGTGTTCTTCCAGGAACTCATTGGCTCGGGAGAAGTATTTTCCCCCGAAGAAGCCCCGATAGGCGGACAGCGGACTGGGATGTACCGATGTGATGATGAGATGCTGCTTTCCGGTGATCAGTGGCACCTTGGACTTGGCGTTGCTGCCCCAAAGGATGAATACAATAGGCTTCTCCCGCTCATTCAGCAGCTCAATCACCCGGTCCGTCAGCTGCTCCCAGCCCTTCCCCCGGTGGGAGTTGGCCTGATGCGCCCGCACCGTCAGCGCCGTATTCAAAAGCAGCACGCCGGACTTGGCCCATGGAATCAGGCAGCCGTTTCCCTTCGGCGGAATTTCAAACCCCACATCTTCGTGAAGCTCCTTGAAAATATTCTGGAGGGACGGGGGTTCCGGAACGCCCGGCTGAACGGAGAAGGCCAATCCGTGGGCCTGTCCCGGTTCGTGATACGGGTCCTGTCCCAGGATGACCACCTTTACATCCTGATACGGGGTGTACCGAAAAGCGTTGAAGATATCGTTCATCGGCGGATATACCGTCCCCTGAGAGTATTCCTTCTTCAGGAACTGCCGCAGGTTCAGATAGTAGCCCTTGCTGAACTCCTCCCGGAGTACATCGTCCCAATCATTTCCAATATTTACCATTTTGAAAGCACATCCTTTCGTTCATAGAATCGGCATACCAGCAACGCAATGACGGTTCCGCTGAGAGCTCCGCAGAGCACATCCAGCGGATAGTGCACGCCCACATACAGTCTGGACAGGGCGATGAGGAATGCCAGGGTCAGCGCCGGCACGCCGTACTTCCGGGGAAGTTCCCGGAACATCACCACCGCCGTTACAAAAGAAGCCGCCGAGTGACCGGAGGGAAAGGACCAGTCCGAGGGTTTTTCCACCAGCCGCTGAACTCCGGCGAACATCTCGTACGGCCGGATTCGGCCCACCAGGTTCTTCAGCATCAGGTTGTTCACCACGAAGGAGAGAATCAGCGCCGTCGCCGCAATGACTCCGACTCTCCGTGTCTTCTTGAAGCACAGCATCAGCAGAATCAGGGCAATCCAAATACTTCCGGCGTCCCCCAGGTGGGTGATGAATTTCACCAAAGGTGTCAGTCCTTCGTGTATGACAAAATGCTGAATTTCCATCAGCAGATTTCCATCCCATTGGGTAATTGTGCTGCCCATTCTTCCTCCGTTTCCAAGCCGCTCCGGGCGGCCGTCCTTCCTGTAAAATCCTTTTCTTAACTATAAAAGCCTGCGGCCAGGCCGCAGGCTCTCCGCTCTATTCCATATTATATACGATGAATGGAGTCGATGTATGAATGTTCTGTATTTTTTACCGGAAAATCAGCTCGTCTCTTGCCGGACCGTTGGAAACCATGGTAACCGGAACGCCAATCAGCTCTTCGATGCGCTCCACATAGTCTCTGCATTCCTTCGGCAGATCTTCGTACTTCGTAATTCCGGTGATGTCGCACTTCCAACCCGGCATGGTCTCGTATACCGGCTTTGCCTTCTCCAGCTGAATGGTGTTCGGGAAGTCGGTGGTGATCTTTCCATCCACGTCGTAACCCACGCAGATCTTCAGCTCGTCCAGGTATCCCAGTACATCCACAACGGTGAGTGCCACTTCGGTTGCACCCTGCATCATGCAACCGTACCGTGTTGCCACGGCATCGAAGTTGCCCACTCTTCTCGGACGTCCGGTGGTAGCACCGAACTCTCCGCCGTCACCGCCGCGTCTTCTCAGCTCATCCGCTTCCTCCCCGAACAGTTCGGATACGAATGCACCGGCACCTACGGCAGACGAATATGCTTTTACCACACAGATAATCTTCTGAATTTCATACGGCGGAACGCCCGCACCGATTGCACCGAATCCTGCCAGTGTGGAGGAAGAGGTGACCATCGGATAGATACCGTGGTCCGTATCCTTCAGCGCACCCAGCTGACCTTCCAGAAGAATCTTCTTGTCGTCCTTCAGTGCCTGGTGCAGCACGGCGGATGTATGTGCCACGTACGGTCTCAGAATTTCCGCATTCTCTTTGATTTCTTTGTAAATTTCTTCCGGATCCAACAGCGGCTTGTGGTACAGATGCTCCATCAGCGTGTTCTTAATCCGGCATACGTTCTCGATTCTCGGCATCAGGGTCTCTCTGTCCGCATACAGTTCGCCCACCTGGAACCCAATCTTTGCGTATTTATCCGAGTAGCACGGCGCCATTCCGGCCTTAGTGGAACCGAAAGATTTGCCCGCCAGTCGCTCCTCTTCATACGCATCCAAAAGCATGTGATAGGACATTACCACTTGCGCCCGGTCCGAAACGATCAACTTGCTGTGCTCTACGCCGGCATCTTCCAGCGTCTTCAGCTCCTCTGCCAGAATCTTCGCATTTACCGCTACGCCGTTGCCGATTACGCTGACCGCGTCCTTGCTGAAAATGCCCGATGGCAGAAGGTGCAGTGCGAATTTGCCCCACTCGTTCTTGATGGTGTGACCGGCATTGCTGCCTCCCTGAAAACGAACTACATAATCTGCGTCCTGTGCCAGGCGATCGGTAATTTTCCCCTTACCTTCATCGCCCCAATTTGCTCCTACAACTGCTGTAATCATATTTCCTCCTTTAATGCAGCACTCTGCTCTCATAAAGGCTTTGTGACCTCGTCCAATGAATGACCTTCTGCATCGCCCAATTACCGTTGTAAAAATAGCTTTTTTTGAATCGCATGGGCTTCCGGTTCTTCCTTACAAAAAGGAGAATCCCCGAGCCACATACACAGGTCATTGTATAACAATTTCCTGTGCAATGCAAGGCTTTCGGGGATTCAATCGCACTTACGCGCTATTTCGTCTTCGTATTCTTCGATGCGGACCAAGCGGAATAGTAGGTCGTCTCAGCCGAAAGAATCTTATTTTTGTGGGCGTATTTCTTGAACAATTCCCCGGCAGGTGGTATATTTATTGAGTCAAGTCTTATTATGTACAGCAAAGAATGGAGTTATGAAAATGAAGGAATATACCCCGGTTAAAGAAGGTAAAGTTCGTGAGCTCTACGATGCGGATGACAGCCTGATTATGGTTGCTACCGACCGCATTTCTGCGTTTGACCATATTCTGCAGAACGATATCGTAGACAAGGGCGTGGTTCTGACCCAGATGTCCAAGTTCTGGTTTGATTTCACCAGCGACGTGGTTCCGAATCACATGATTTCTACAGATGTAAAGGATATGCCGGAATTCTTCCGGAATGAGAAGTTCGAAGGCCGCAGCATGATGTGCCGCAAGCTGGAGATGCTCCCGCTGGAGTGCATCGTCCGCGGATACATCACCGGAAGCGGTTGGGCAAGCTATCAGGAAACCGGCGAGGTTTGCGGAATCAAGCTGCCGGAAGGACTGCAGGAGTCCCAGCAGCTGCCGGAGCCAATCTTCACTCCGAGCACCAAGGCAGAAATCGGCGATCACGATGAGAACATCTCCTACGAGAAGAGCATCGAAGTTCTGGAGAGAGATTATCCGGGACACGGCGAAGAGTACGCTGCCAAAGTTCGGGATCTCACCATTTCCGTATATAAGAAGTGTGCCGACTACGCACGGGAACACGGCATCATCATTGCCGATACCAAGTTCGAGTTCGGACTGGACGAGAACGGCGAGATTGTTCTGGCAGACGAAGTGCTGACACCGGACAGCTCCCGTTTCTGGCCGCTGGAAGGCTACGAAGTGGGCAAGTCCCAGCCGTCTTACGACAAGCAGTTCGTTCGTGACTGGCTCAAGGCAAATCCGAACAGCGACTACAAGCTGCCGCAGGATGTCATCGACAAGACCATCGCGAAGTACAAGGAAGCGTACACGCTCCTGACCGGCAAGGAACTGTAAAAACAAATGAATTCTGTTCGGGCGATACCGATTCACCATTGGTGTCGCCCCGATTTGTCTCAGTAGCTCAGGGGACAGAGCACCGCTCTCCTAAAGCGGGTGTCGGAGGTTCGAATCCTCTCTGGGACACCATATAAGGGGCTGTACAAAAAGCACCTGACTAACAGAGCGACGTTGGCCGCAGCCAACGTCGCTCTTGTCTTAGTAGAAAGCAATCGTTTTTTCGTTTTAATTCCATTCCTCTGCCAACAGGAAATCGCGGATGTTGCGGTGCTTGATTCCGTTTCTGCTCATGTCGAACTCATCCAGAGAGACAACATATTTCGGGTAGTTGTCGCGGATATTGTCATACGCGCCGAACTCACGCCGGACGGTCTCATCGGATGCCAGCAGATAGGCAACCTGAACATATAGTTTTTCTCCACTCTTGTCGCATACAAAGTCGATTTCCTTGTCTCCGGTTTTACCGACTGTCACTTTGTAGTCTCGACGCAACAGCTCCAGATACACGATGTTCTCCAAAATGAGGTTGATATCACGCATATTGCCGCCGAAAACAGCCTCCCGGATGCCGTGGTCGGCAATGTAATACTTCTCATTGGAGGCAAGGATCTGCTTTCCCTGCAAGTCCTCACGCTTGACCTGATAGAACAAATATGCGTCGCAGCAGTATTTAATGTAGTTCAGGATGGTCTCCGGTGCAACGGTTCGCTTCTCGTTTTTGAAGAACTTCGCCAGAGAAGTTGCGGAGAAGGTCGTACCCACATTCGCAATCACATAAGCGATGATGCGTTCCAGCAAGTCTATGTCACGGATCTTGTTCCGCGTCACAATGTCCTTGAGCTGGACAGAGTTGAACAGGTCATGAAGGTAGAGTTTGGAAGGAGCATCCTCGTAGCGGATGTTCGCAAGGTATGGCATACCGCCGGATAATAGATACTTCTGAAAGCATTTCTGAATCGGCGCATCCGGTGCGATGGGACGGTACAGTTCCAGAAATTCCGCGAAGGAGAATGGGTAAATAACGAACTCCACAAAGCGTCCGCCGAGATAGGTGGAAAGCTCACCGGAGAGAAGTTTTGCGTTTGAACCGGTAATATAGATGTCGCAGTCAAGGGATACACGGAGGGAATTGACACACTTCTCCCAGTCTTTTACCTCCTGGATCTCATCAAAAAACAGATAGACCTTGCCATTGATCTCTGCGGCTCTCTTGGTAATCTCATCATGCAGTGACTTTGCGGTTTGCAGATGAGAGAAGTTCAAATCCTCAAAGTTGATAGAGATGAACTGAGCAGAGCTGATACCGGACTCCACAAGCTCCTGTTTTATAAGCTCCAGCATGACCGATTTACCGCACCGGCGGATACCGGTCATGACCTTTATCAGCTCCGTTCCGATAAACGGACGGATGCGTTTCATATACATTTCACGTTTAATCATAATCATAAGCCTCCTTGCCTGTGGTTGAACATAGCGTAACACATTTACGGCTGAAACTCAATGGTATATTTCTGAAATTATAAGATACAACTGATGAAATCTATATTTTCTCATCTTCATGGGCCTCAATCAGCGCCATATATTTATCGTACAGCTTTGAATCCACGCTATTCCGAATGTCCTTCCGGACACCGTCACTGGCTTTAATCATTTCCTTTCGCGTCTTTCCGTTCACTTTCAGGATCTTCGTGCCGCTGTCTCGGATGGTCTTCATCCGGTCGGCAATCCGCTCGTCCGAAGCTTTCCGGGAATATTCCGTCGCGATGGCCGCCGCCTGCCTCATAATCTTCTGATTCTTCGCCGGCATGTTTTTGTAAAAGTCATCGTTCATGATCAGCGTAATCAAATGTGGCAGATGGTTGGTTTCCACGATGTAATCCTGCTGTTCATACAGCTTATTGGACACGATGACCTCGTACGGATTCTCCTGGGCATCGATGGTATTCTGCTGCAGGCCGATATACACCTCGGAAAAGCTCATGGGGGTTGGATTGGCCCCAATGGATTTCCAGAATTCCAGGTGGAACGGATTCTCCATCGTCCGAATCTTCTGCCCCTTGAAATCCTTGATGGAATGCACGGCTTTGTTCGTGCTCATCACGCGGAACCCCTGATCCGAAATTCCCAGCAATCGGTATCCGCCCTTTTCGTATACCGCATGAATCATGCTGCTGAATTCCGGATTGTCCATCACTTCCCTGCATTCCGTGAGGTTTTCAAAGGCACAAGGAACATCGAAAATCGCCAAATCCGGCATGAAGGTTACCTGCGGTGCCGTATTCTGAACCACAAAAGGAATATCGCCGTCCTTGCAGGATTCCAGTAGTTCCCGGTCCCCGCCCAAAGTGGAGTTGGAATACACCTGAATCTTAATCTGACCCTTGGATAGCCGGTCCACTTCTTTCGCGAACTTCGCTGCATATATCTGGGTCACGGTATCCTCCGGGCTGGCGGTTGCCAAAGGATAAGCATACCGCTGCCCGTCCTCTTCCTTCCCGCATCCGGTGAGAAACACCGTACATACCAACAACAGGAGCGCTGCAGCGGCCGCAAACTTATGCAGGATGCTTCTATTTTTATGCCCACTCATACAGCACTCTCCTTTCTACAGCAGCACCAGCGAAAACGCCGGGACAAAAGTAAATATCAGCAATGCAATCAGGAACAACCCGATCATCGGCAGGGCTTTTCGGGCGATTTCCATTACCGGAACGTCCGTGAGGGCGCTGGCCACGAACAGGTTGACGCCGATTGGCGGGGTAACAAAGCCGATGGCCAGGTTCACCACCATGATCACGCCGAACTGAATCGGATTCATGCCAATGCCCTGCGCGATTGGAAGCAGAATCGGCGTGAGAATCAGAATCGCCGGTGTGGTATCCATCACCATGCCCACCAGAAGCAGGAAGGCGTTGATGACCAGCAGGATGATGATTTTGTTGGAGAAGTTCCCCAGAATAAAGGAGCTTACTTCCTGCGGCACCTGCATCAGAGTCAAGACCCTGGAAAAAGCGGTTGAGGCCGCCAGTATAAACAGAATGGGGGTAAAAGTCTTGATCGCCTCCACCAGAATTCCCCAGAGATCGCGGAATTTGATTTCCTTGTATAGAAACAGGCTGACGATTAGCGCGTAGTACACGGAAATCACCGCCGCTTCCGTCGGCGAGGCGATGCCGGAATAGATGCATCCCAGCACGATAATCGGACTCAACAGCGCCCAGAAGCTGTCTTTAAAAACTTTGCCGAATCCTCTCTCGTGGAGCTTGCCGATTTCGGCTTCGATTCGAACCCGGTCCTCCCCGTTCTTCTTGCAATAGAATATCGCGTATCCCATCAGCAGCGCCGCAATCACCAGTCCCGGTATTACGCCGGCCAAGAAGAGATTGCTGACGGAGGCCCCGGAAGCCATGCCGTACATGATGAACGGAATGCTGGGAGGGATGATGACGCCCAGACCGCCGGCAACGGCCACCACGGATGTGGTAAAGGTTTTGTCGTAGCCCAGGCCGATGAGAATCGGCGCGGTCATGCTTCCCACCGCGGCAACAGTAGCCGGAGCGGATCCGGAGATGGCGCCATAAAATAAGCAGGTGACGATGACAGCGCACGGCATTCCGGCAGTGAATCGTCCGAAGAAGTAGGCGAAAACATCGAAGATTTTACGGGAGATCCCGCCCTTGGCCATGATGATGCCCGACAGGACGAACATGGGTACCGCCAGAAGCGGAAAGCTGTCCAGTCCGCCGAACATGGCCCTAATCAGGTACTTGGCCCCCACCGTAAAGGAGGGGTCAAAGATGTGCGGCAGTACCGCGGTAATCCCAAGGGTGATTCCCACCGGCATTGCGATGATCAGAAATACCACGAATAGAATAAACAAAACTCCTACCGGCATGGGGACTCCTTTCCGGTCTCCGCAGAAGTTGCGGACTGACCTGCTTTCACAAAGGATTCCGGCGTATTGCGCTCCGGATGGGCCGGGTCATAGACATTCTTTCCCAGGGATACTCTGAATTCAATAATCCACCGCTGGGCCGTTCGGAACGCCACCAGCAGAAAGGATACGAAAGGTGCAGCCTGTACGTAAACCATCGGCATGCCCAGCGCCGGGCTCACCTGTCCGCTTTCCACCGCCGACATCATGTACATAAATGCATACGGTATCATATAAAGGAAGAAAGCCAACTCAACAGTGTGGGTAATCACCTTGATGATCGCCTTGGTACGCCTGGAGAACCGGGCCACGAATTGTTCGATTTTAATGGAGATGCATCGCTTGCAGCAGTAGCTCAGGCTGAGGAAGCCCGCCCAGATAAACAGGTATCGGGTGAGTTCTTCCGTCCAGGACAGGGACTCCTTCAGTGCGAACCGGGAGAATACCTGAATTCCCATGATGACCGCCATTCCCAGCAGCAGGAGAACCAGCAGGAATTCTTCCAGATTGTCATCCAGCCATTTTAACGCTTTTCTCATGGCCTTGTTCCTTTCTTGCATCGCACGCATGCCTCATCCCGGCGAAAACGAACTTCCACCGGGACGCAGGCTTCATTGAAATTGTTTTTACAGTGCTCCGTGAAGAAGTGTGAGAACCTGCTTCAGATTTTCCACGCCCATCTGACCCGGAGCGGATGCCTTTGCGGCTGCGCCGAATGTCAGTGCGGATCCGAACACCTCGCCGCAGAGGCGGCTGATAACACCGGTGCCCGCCATCGACATGGTGATGATTGGACGATCCGCGTGAATCGATGCCATCTCTTCCGTGGCTGCCAGGAGGGTCAGCACGTCCTTCTTGTTTTGCGGCATTACCGCAATCTTCGGAATGTCCGCGCCCATCTCCTGCATTTTGCAGAGGCGGCTTACGATATCGTCTTTATCCGGTGTTTTGAAGAAATCGTGGTTGGAAGCCACAACCTTCACTCCGGCGGCATGGGCACCCTCGATGATTTTCATCACAACTTCATCTCCGGTGAAGATTTCCACATCGATCATGTCTACGTAACCGGTCTGTGCCGCTTTGATGTTGATGTCCGCATAGACTTCATCTTCGATGGCCTTCTCGCCTCCCTCTTTGGAGGTCCGGAAGGTCATCAGCAGCGGCAGGTCACCCAGAACTGCGCGAAGATCCTTCATCACATCTTCCAGCGCCGCGAAGTCGAACACGTTCTCGAACCAATCGATTCGCCATTCCACCACGTCTGCCGGAAGCTTGGTAGTGGCTTTCGCCTCCTCCAGAATGGATTCTTTTGTAACACCCACAATCGGCACGCAGATTTTCGGCATGCCCTCACCGATTACCGTATTTCTAACCTTAACAGTATTCATCTCTCTTATCCTTTCTATTCCGCCTAATTATGCGGATTTCTCAGCAGCTTCCAGCATCTTGGAGTAGTTCTTGTTGACGAAGATTCCCAGCACCAGTCCGATTACTGTGAGCACGATGTTCATCGTCATAACGGCGGACGGTGTCATCGCTGCGGCTGCGGTCAGAATCGTGTAGTTACAGAGCGAAGATGCAATCATAACCAGTGCGGTAACGGTTCCCTTGATCTGCGGGAAGAGCATGTTGCACACCGCGGTTGCAATCTGCAACAGCCCGCCGGCACCGGCCCAGCCGATTACGAAGGAGCCCACCTGGCACATCGCCTGAGACGGTACCAGTAAAACCACAATCATCATTGCGGCACAGATTGCCGGGTATACCATGATGAAGCGTACGTCTTTGATTTTCTTTGTCAGTGCGGCGGTTACAATCAGACCAATCATGGTTCCTGCGGAATAGAATGTCTGCATGATGGCCGGATCGGTCCAGCCCACAACATCCTTCGCGTAGTTCTGCGCGCAGTTGAGCCACAGCTGGAAGGTTCCGGTGCAAGTGAATCCGATGAGGATCATTGCGATGGAACCTGCGGAGAAGTTGGCCTTCTTGATTCCCGCAATCAGACCTTCCTTCTTCTCCCCCTTCTTCGCGTCGGCATCCGGCAGCGGGAAGAACAGAATCAGTGCCATCAGAATGAGGTATCCCACACCCACTACATAGAACAGTGCGTTGTAGCTTACCAGTCCGCCGGTGGTCTGTCCTACGGCAATTCCCAGGAAAAACGGCAGGAGCAGCTGCGATCCGGAGATGGCGAATTTGATTCCGATGGTTGCAACGCCCGGGGCCTTGTCGATAATCTCTCCCACTGCCGGATAGATTCCGGTATCCAGGAAGGAGTTGGCGATACCGCCGATTACGGCGCAGACATATGCCACCTTGTATCCGGTGCCGCCGCCCATGTTGAATGCCAGAGCCAGTCCGATCAGATAAGCGGCATAGGCGAATCCGCCGATTGCCGTGGAGAATCTCCGGCCCAGCTTATCCGAGAGCGGTCCGGCGAACGGAAGTGCGATCAGTCTTCCGAAGCCCAGGGCTGCGGAAATTGCGGTGATTGCCATGACCTCCACGTTCCAGCTTGCGGAAAGGGCTTCCTTAATTGCCACCTGTCCCAGGATGGAGCAGCCGATTCCGTGGAGAAAGTAGTTCAGATAAAGAACGATTACGCTCGGTAAATATTTTTTGTTCGTCATAAAACTTTTCCTCTATTCTACGATAATCCCTTGTTAATTTCTAGATTTTTGATTGTATTTTTCCCTTAGTCGTCGTAGCTAATGCCCAGAACTTCCTTCATGTGTTCAATCGGCATCTCTTTTCCGGTCCAAAGCTTGAACGCCGCTGCACCTTGGAAGAGCATCATGCCCAGTCCGTTCATGGTCTTGCAGCCCACTTCCTTGGCCATCTTTCTCATCTTGGTCAGAAGCACTCCGTACGGAACGTCTACTACGATCAGATCCGGATTGAAGAAAGACTTGTCCGGAACAACGCTGACATCCTCCAGCGGCTTCATGCCGGCACCGGTGGCGTTTACGAAGATGTAGCTGTCTGCCATCTCTTCTCTCAGCTTCTCGGTATCTGCCAGATCGTAAATTGCCGCCTTGCAGTTGGTCTTCTCGTTGATCTTTCTTACGGTTTCTTCACCGGCTGCGAAGAACTTATCCTTGATGTTGAAGATGGAAATCTCCGCAACCCCGTCCAGTGCCGCCTGAATTTCAATGGCGGTTGCCGCACCGCCGGCCCCGCAGATGGTCATCTTCTTGCCGATTGGGTCGATGTTGTTGTCCTTCAGTGCGGCCATGAATCCGATACCGTCGGTGATGTATCCCTTCAGATGTCCGTTGTCGTTTACGACGGTGTTAACGGCTCCGCAAAGCTCGGCCGCCGGATCCAGTTCGTCCAGGTACTGACCCACCAGCGTCTTGTTCGGCATGGAAATGTTGGATCCTCTCATCTTCAGGGTGCGAATTGCTTTTACCGCATCTTCGATTTCATCGGCGCCCACTTCAAATGCCAGGTATGCGTAATCCTCGCCCAGTTCCGCAAATGCTTCGTTCTGCATTGCCGGCGAGCTGGAGTGACGGATTGGGTAAGCCATAAGTCCAACGAGTTCGGTGTGTCCTGTAATTCTTTCAGCCATTGTTTTTCTCCTTTTGTATAATCCCGGGCAGCCTTCTGCATGCCCCTCTGTGATGTCTTTGCTTTACCACAAGCCAGAAGACAACTTTGTTAAAACACTAACTATTTGATTTGTTTATATTTTAACGCCGGATTTTAATACTGTCCAATGCCATCTATTGCGAAAAACGATAGCTTGAATGTATCAATCAAAATTGAATTATGTTATTATCTATTATATGGTATGTGTTTTTCGCACGGTAAAAAAATACGCGAGGTTCCAACGATGACACTCAATCAACTAAAATATTTTCAGGCGGTCGCACGGACCATGAATTTCCGGGCGGCTGCAGAGGAACTGTACATTTCTCAGCCGTCCCTTTCCCGCTCCATCGACACCCTGGAGCACGAGCTGGGCGTCGTCCTCTTCGAACGCACCGGACGTCACATTGCGCTGACCGGAAGCGGCCGGCTCTTTCTGGAATACACTAACCGCATTCTGGACGAATGCGACCGGGCGACGTACAAGATGAAGGAGCTGTCCACCAACGGCGGAAGAATTGACATCGGCTACGTCTTCCCTCTGGCCAACTACTACATCCCCCACAAAGTGCGATCCTTTCTGGACATGCCGGAGAACGAGAAGGTCACCTTCGGCTTCACCCAGAATCGCTCCTCCTCTATCATAAAGGAAATCAAGAACGGCAACCTGGACGTGGGCTTCTGTTCTTTTTCGGAGAATGAAGAGGAGCTGGAATTCACCCCCATCCTGAAGCAGGAAATGGTCATCATCACCTCCAAGAATCACCCTCTGGCGGAGAAGGACGATCTGTCCATCCGAGAGCTGACCCATTATCCGGTAATCGGATACGACCGAATCTCCGGATTAGGCGGCTATACGAAACGCCTCTACCGCAACCTGGACATCACACCGAACATCATCTGCGAATGTTCCGATGAGAACGCCATCCAGGCGCTGGTGCGGGAACAGTTCGGCATCGCCCTCGTGGCACGGGTGGACGTTCTGAACGAAGAGCATCTGAAAATTCACAGCATCTCCGATGTGGATTTAATTCATTATGTGAACATCGTATGGCTGAAGAACCACTACCTGATTCCGGCGGCAAAACGCTTCATCGACTTTATGATCAAGGGCTCGGACCTGGATTCTTCCGAGCTGAAGACAATTCTGTAACGCATTGATATTTTCGTATCGATACGCTCAAGCTATCAATTACGGGCAAGAAAGATATTTTTCTTTTGCCCGTTTTTTATTTATCATATAGGTACCACAAGACAGAGAGATAACCCTCGATTATTAGAACAGCGAATTTCAAACAGGGTGAACAGAACCCGTAAGGGAGGAAATACAATGAAGAAGGATTATCCAAACATTTTCAAACCGATTACCGTAAACCGTACTACTTTCAAGAACAGAGTTGTAATGACCCCGATGGGAACCAACTACGGTGAACCGGACGGCCAGATGAGCTATCAGCACATCAATTACTACAGACTCAGAGCCAAAGGCGGCACGGGTCTGATCATCGTCGAGAACGCAAACGTGGATTTCCCGACCGGATCCAACGGCACCAGCCAAATCCGTATCGACCACGACAGCTTCATGCCGAGACTTTATAAGCTTACCGATACCATCCATGACGAAGGCGGCATGGTTGCCATTCAGATCAACCATGCCGGTGCCTCTGCATCTTCCGCTCGTACCGGAGTACAGCCGGTATCCGCGTCCAACGTTCCATCCAAGGATGGCGGCGAGGAACCTCGTCCTCTGACCAAGGAAGAAATGGAAGTTATCGTAAAAAAATACGGCGAAGCTGCGAAGAGAGCCGTAACTGCAGGATTCGATGCCGTAGAAGTTCACTGCGGACACTCCTACCTCATCAGCCAGTTCCTCTCTCCAATCTACAATAAGAGAACGGACGAATTCGGCGGCAGCCTGGAGAACAGAGCCCGCTTCGGACGGATGGTTCTGGAAGAAGTGAGAAAGCAGGTGGGACCGTTCACACCAATCCTCTGCAGAATCAGTGCCGACGAGATGCTGCCGGGCGGCAACACTCTGGAAGATTGTCTGGAATATCTGCAGTACTTCGATGAATTCGTCGACGTATACAACGTATCCGCCGGCCTGAATCAGTCCCTGCAGTATCAGATTGACAGCAACTGCTACGCCGACGGATGGAGATCCTACATGGCAAAAGCCGTTAAGGAGAAATACGGAAAGCCGGTCATCACCATGGGCAACATCCGCAGCCCGAAGGTGGCCAACGAGATTCTGGAGAGAGGCGATGCCGACTTCATCGGAATCGGCCGTGGACTCATTGCCGATCCGGATTGGGTTAACAAGGCAGAGTTCGGATGTGAAGACGATATCCGCAAATGCATCTCCTGCAATATCGGATGTGCCGGCAACCGTATCGGCAACAACCGTCCGATTCGATGCACCGTGAACCCGGCAGTTCTGGAAGGAGAGGAATACAGAAAACTAAAGGTCAACAAGGCTTGCAACGTCGTTGTCATCGGCGGAGGTACCACCGGTATGGAAGCCGCATGTACCGCAGCAGAAGTAGGCTGCTCCGTATTCCTGATTGAGAAGGCGGATCACCTGGGCGGACTGGCTGTGGAAATCTCTAAGTTTCCGGACAAGAACCGTCTCAGAGATTTCCCGGATTATCTGGAGAGAAGAATGGCAAAACTCCACAACCTCCACACGTTCCTCAATACGGAAGCCACACCGGAGTTCGTAAAGAGCCTGAATCCGGACATCATCGTGAACGCCACCGGTTCCCTGCCGCTGATTCTTCCGATTCCGGGACTGAAAGAGAACGTGAATAAGGAAGGCGGAAAGGTAAAGACCGTGCTGGGCGTCATCGACAATCTGCCGAACTATCCGGAAGATCTCACCGGCAAAAAAGCCGTTATCGTCGGCGGAGGTGCTGTAGGTCTGGACGTTGTGGAATACTTCGCACCGAAGGGTGCCGACACCACCGTCATCGAGATGATGCCGGCCATCGGTGCCGGACTGGATCCGATCACCAAAGTCAGCATCGCCGATTTGATGAAGAAGTACGACGTACATCAGAGACCGTCCACCGCACTGCAGGAAGTGAAACCGGACTGCTTCGTGGTTAAGAATCTGGATGGCGAAATTGAGGAAGTTCCATTTGACTACGGATGCATCTGCATGGGACTGAAATCCAACAACCCGGTACTGGATATGCTCAACGAAGAATTCGGGGAAGACTGCGCCATTGAGATCATGAACATCGGCGACTCCAAGCGTCAGAGAAGAATCATCGACGGAACCGAAGAAGGCCGCAACATCATCCGAGTATTGGAGAAGAGAGGCTTTATCGATTAATCCTTCGTTCCGTTATCAATCACTTTCACATACAACATGACATGATTTTCCTACATAAAGGAGGGGCAGCCTGCACGGGCTGTCTCTTTTCTTTCCCTCCCCTTGCACCGGCTTTTCCCTTTGTGTTACAATCCCTTCGTACACGGAGGTATATTATGGTTAAACTAAATGAAAATGCCGTTGCATACATGAAGAAGCGGGGCTTTCGCCACATCCTCCTTTCGGTGGAAACCATCACCAGCTGATGCGCGCCTCCAAGGTTGGAGATATCGGTAAGGTTTACCGATGAGGAGAAGGAGTCCCTGCTGGCACAGGGGTACACCCTGGACTCCAGCGAGCTGGGAAATGTATATTATCCGGCGGAGGGGGTCATCATCGATGGGGAGATTACGGTGCGGTACGAAGAGCATCCCTGGCTCACCTGTTTTGAGGTGGATGGACTGCTCCCCGCCAAAGACGATGAGGACGGCGGACACTGAAGACTTCCGCGAAATTGTTTTTATGGAAAGGAATGATTGTTATGAACGCAGAAAATACAAGAATTGGTATCATCGGTCTGGGCAGCATGTCCTCTGCCATCGTGAAGGGTTTTATTACCTATGGCGGAATCAATCCATCCCGGATTACCGCCAGCGCACGGAACCGGGCGCGGCTGGAGATCAACTGCGCGGCGTTGGGCATCCACCCGGGGACTACCGCTGAGGTGGTGAAGAATTCCGACATCGTGATCGTGGGCGTCATTCCGACGCAGGTGGAGAACGTTCTCCGGGAAGTGCGGGATCTGCTTCCGGGCAAAATCATCGTTTCCATCGCCTACGGGGTTTCCCATCAGCGCTATATGGAACTTCTTCCGGAGGGCTGTCACGTAATCTGCGTGGTGCCGAACACACCGATTGAGGTAGGCAAGGGCGTCCTGGTATGTTCCAACGATCATTCTCTGACGGAAGAGCAGTGGGAGATTTTCAGCGCACTGTTCGGCAGCATTGCCCTGATTGAACTGCTGCCGCCGGAACTTCTGGACCTGGGCGGCATTGTGGCGGGCAGCACGCCGGCATTTATGGACATCGTCATCGAGTCATTGGCCGATGCGGCGGTTCTACACGGAATGCCTCGGGCCACCGCATACCGTCTGGTAGAGAAGATGATGGAAGGCTCTGCGGCCTATGCCATGGAGACCGGCTCCCATCCGGCCGCACTGAAAGACGGGGTCTGCTCCCCGGGCGGTGCCACCATCAAAGGTGTGGCAACGCTGGAGACGAACGGCCTTCGCGGCGCGCTGATTCAGGCGATTGTGGATATTATGAAATAGAGCAAAATCCCCACCCATCAGAGTATCCGATGGGTGGGGATTTTCGCTATATACATCATTTTATTAAGCGCTTATTTCCCTGCCGCTTCAAAATTCCGGTGCAGAAGCTCATGGGTTTTGCCTTTCAACAGGCCATCGTACAGCGACTGAACCAATGGGTTTTCATTGGACTTCTTAATCTGCGTGTTGATGTCCGTATCGTAGATGCCCTTGCTTCTCGCAATCCGACTCTCCGGATCCACCGGTACCGGCTGTCCGCCGCCCATGATGCATCCCCGTCTGCAGGCCATGACTTCCACGAAATCGTACTGCACTTCGCCCTTCTGAATTCTCTTCATCAGGCTGTTCGCATTGCCCAGTCCGCTTACAACCGCTGCGCGGATGGTGCGTCCGTTGTAATCGAACTCCACTTCTTTGAGTCCCTCTTCTCCGCGGACACCGCTGAATTTGATCTTCTCCATTTCCACACGGTTATGACCTTCCCGAAGGCGTCTCAGTACCGCTTCCGTCACACCTCCGGTAACACCGAAGATTACGCCGGCACCGGATCCGATACCGAACGGCATATCCGTTGCCTCAATCTCCAGATTTTCGAAACGGATTCCGGCTTTTCGAATCATACCGATCAGTTCTGTTGTGGTCAGGACATAATCGATATCCTGTTTTCCGTTGGTACTGGATTCCGGTCTCAGAATTTCCTCTTTCTTTGCGGTGCACGGCATGATGGAAACCGAAACGATTCTCTTTCCGCCGCTCTTCTCCGGATCCTTGTAGTATTCCCGAACTACCGCGCCGAACATCTGCTGCGGTGAACGGCAGGTGGACAGGTTTTTCGCCAGCTCCGGATAGCGTTCCTCACAGAATTTCACCCATGCCGGACAGCAGGAAGTGAACAGCGGAAGGTTCTCACCGGCTTCCAGACGATTCATCAGCTCTTCGGATTCCTCGATGACCGTCAGGTCCGCACCGTAGGAGGTGTCATAGACTTCATCGAATCCCAGCCGGTGAAGCACATTCACCAGTTTGCCCATCACGTTTTCACCCTTTGGCAGACCGAACCGATCTCCTACCGCAACGCGTACTGCCGGAGCAATCTGCGCCACGACCTTCGTGTTTTTATCCGCCAGAAGATCCCAAACGGTGTCCGTATTCGTGTGAATACTGATGGCGCCGGTGGGACATACCACGCGGCACTGTCCGCAGTTGACGCAGTCTGTCTCAGCAATTTTCTTGTTAAAAGCAGGTGTTACCAGCGCCCGGGTGCCCCGATACGCAAAGTCGATGGCGTTCACCGACTGCACGTTGTCGCACATGCGGACGCAGTCTCCGCAGAGAATGCACTTATTCGGATCCCGCACGATGGACGGAGAACTGAAATCCAACGGATGCTGCTCTTTGGTATTTTCAAATCGAATGGTCTCCACGCCCATGCGGTGCGCCAGTGCCTGCAGCTGACACTCGCCGCTCTTGATGCAGGTGGTACAGTCTCTGCAATGCGCTGCCAGCAAAAGCTCCAGGATGAGCTTCCGATACTTCATCAGGCGCGGCGTATTGGTGTAGACGATCATTCCGTCTCTCGGCGGTTCGGAGCAGGAGGCGAAGGTCTTTCCTCGCTCATTTTCCACCGTGCACAGACGACAGGCGCCGTACACGGACAGCTCCGAATGATAGCAAAGTGTTGGTATATCGATATCTGCTTTGCGAATGACGGCGAGCACATTCGGCTCATCGGTAAACTCTACCGTCCTCCCATCAATTGTCATATATCCCATAATCGTCCCTCCTACTTTTCGATATGAATGGCCTTGAATGGACACTGCTCCATGCAGGCACCGCACTTGATACATTTTTCCTGATTGATATGGTACGGAGATTTCAGCTCGCCTTCAATTGCGCCTGCCGGACAATTCCGTGCGCACTTCGAGCAGCCCTTGCATACCTCCGGGTCAATCTGGAATCTCCGCAGGTTAGAGCAGATTCCCGTTCTGCATTTTTTCTCGTTGATGTGTTCCAGATACTCGTCTTCAAATGCATTCATAGTGCTGATGACCGGCTTCGGTGCACTCTTTCCCAGTCCGCAAAGGGCGGTGCATTCAATCATGTCCGCCAGCTCCCGGAGTTCGTCCATATCCGACGGCTTTCCTTTTCCCGCAACGATGCGTTCCAGGATTTCCAGCATCCGCTTCGTTCCTTCCCGGCACGGCACGCACTTTCCGCAGCTCTCTCTTTGAGTGAAGCTCATGAAGAATCGTGCAACCTCTACCATGCAGGTGTCCTCGTCCATGATAACAAGGCCGCCGGATCCGATCATGGCACCGATCTTTGCCAGGGAATCGAAATCCATTTTGCTGTCCAGCTGATCCTTTGTCAGGCAGCCGCCGGACGGTCCGCCAATCTGTACGGCCTTGAATTCTTTATCGTTCTGCAATCCGCCGCCAATGTCGTAAATGACTTCCCGCAGCGTAATTCCCATCGGAACTTCGATGAGGCCCGTGTTTCTTACGTTGCCGGTCAGGGCAAACGCTTTGGTGCCCGGGCTGTCCGGCGTACCGATTCCCCTGTACCAATCCGCACCGTTCAGTAAAATCATCGGTACATTGGCGTAGGTTTCCACGTTGTTCAGGACCGTCGGTTTTGCCCAAAGTCCCTGTGCAACGGTACGCGGCGGCTTGACCCTCGGCATGCCTCTCCGACCTTCAATGGATGCGGTCAGAGCACTTCCTTCGCCGCATACGAAAGCACCGGCGCCTCGATTGATGTGGAGGTGGAAGCTGAAATCCGTTCCCAGAATATTGTCGCCCAGCAGCCCAATCGCCTCTGCCTGTTGAATGGCGGTCTTCAGTCTTTCGATGGCCAGCGGATATTCTGCACGCACGTAGATATATCCTTCCTGTGCCTGAACCGCGTATGCCGCAATCATCATGCCTTCGATCATGCGGTGCGGGTCGCCTTCCATGATGCTTCGATCCATAAATGCACCCGGATCGCCTTCATCACCGTTACATACCACGTAGCGAATCTTTTCTTCCTGGGATGCCACCTGCTTCCATTTCTTTCCGGTCTGGAAGCCTGCACCGCCGCGGCCCCGCAACTTGGAATCGTAAATGCACTGAATGACCGCTTCCGGCGTCATTTCAAAAATAGCTTTTTCGATTCCTTTGTATCCGCCCACGGCCAAAGCGCCTTCGATATGCTCCGCATCGATGTGTCCGCAATGCTTCAGCACCAGTCTCGTCTGCTTTGCATAGAACGGAATCTCTTCTTGGGACGGATAGGTTACGCCGTCCATCTTGTACATCAGGCGCTCAATGGGTCTTCCGCCCAGAATGGTCTCCCGGTAAATCTCTTCACAATCTTCCGGCTTCACTTTAATGTATAAGTAATTGTACGGCTCGATTCGTACCAGCGGACCCATTTCGCAGAAACCGTGGCAGCCGCTTTTCATAACCTTTGTATGTACGTGCTCGGTACCGGCATGGGCAATCTCTTCCCCGATTTTCACTTCAACGCCGGCATTTTCCTTCGTCAGCTCCTTGAACTTCTCATAGATTTTCTGGGATCCGCTGGCCAGGCATCCGGTTCCGCCGCATACCAGCACCCTGCAGTCGGCGCTTTGCTTCTTCTGACATTCCGCCCGATACTCTTTCAGTTCCGTTCTGTTTTCAAGCTTCATCCTATTCACCTCTCAGTTCTTCCAGCAGATCCATTGCTTTCTCCGGCGACATCTTCGGGTGCACCTCATCGTTCACGGTAATCGCCGGCGCCAGTCCGCAGGCGCCCAGGCAGGAAACCGTTTCTACGGTGAAAAGCATATCGTCCGAGGTATGTTTGTGTTCATTCAGTCCCAGCTCTTTGTTCAGCGCATTCAGAATCGGAATGGACTTCCGCACGTGACAGGCGGTCCCGTCACAGACCTTGATTACGTATTTTCCTTTTGGTTCAAAAGAAAAATTTTCGTAGAAGCTGGCCACACTGAATGCCTTGGCTTCGGTAATTCCAATCTCCTTCGCCACGTAAGTCAACAGCTCCGGCGGAAGATACCGATATTCTTCTTGAATATCCTGAATAATCGGAATCAGTGAGCGTTCTTCTCTTGTATGCTTGGCGATGATTTCATCTGTCTTCTCATAATATTGTGCGTCTAACATACCCTTTCCTCCTTTGTTGGTTTGCACAGTTTTCATGTCCGGGTGCACGTTATTTTTATGACATTATACCACGCAGCTTTACCTTTTATTATATTTTATGAGTACTTTTAAAGTATCTAATTAAATACAGCATAATTTTTTGTGCAAGACAGGCGATAAAAACAGACGCCGGTGTTGGCGTGGCGTGACGAAGGATAAAGGCTTTGCAGGGAGGCCCACGCCAACATGGGCTGCCGCTGGCGCGGAAAATCCGGGCTCTGTTGGCGTGGCGTGGCGAAGGACAAAGGCTTTGCAGGGAGGTCGACGCCAACATGGGCTGCCGCCGGCGCGGAAAATCCGGGCCCTGTTGGCGTGACGTGGCGAAGGACAAAGGCTTTGCGGGGAGGCCCACGCCAACATGGGCTGCCGCCGGCGCGGAAAGTCCGGGCCCTGTTGGCGTGGCGAGACGAAGGTCAAAGGCTTTGCAGGGAGGCCCACACCAACATGGGCTGCCGCCGGCGCGGAAAATCCGGGTCCTGTTGGCGTGGCGTGATGAAGTTCAAAGGCTTTGCGGGGAGGCCCACGCCAACATGGGCTGCCGCGCGCCGAGAAAATCGCCGGGCCCAAAAGCGAATAATCTAATTTCTCCAAAGAAGAGAAATACTTCCCAAAAAGTGGTATTATATAAGAACCATATGTCCCATTGGCACATGGTTCTGCAAATGCATCGGTAACGATGAGAAATTAATCAAAGGAGGTAAAGCAAATGAAATTCTTAGTATGTGAACACTGCGGCAATTTGATCGGCATGATTCGAGACAGCGGCGTTCCGATGGTATGCTGCGGACAGAAGATGACGGAACTGGTTCCCGGAACTTCGGACGGTGCAGCGGAAAAGCACGTGCCTTCCTATGTGGTTGATGGAAACAAGGTGAAGGTAACCGTCGGTTCAGTGGAACATCCAATGGTAGAAAATCACTATATTGAATGGATTGCAGTGGAGACGGAGAAAGGGGCTCAGCGGAAGACCCTTCAACCGGGTGACAAGCCGGCGCTGGAATTCGCGCTGACGGAGGATGATTCCGTCGTTGCGGTATACGCGTACTGCAACCTGCACGGACTTTGGAAAGCATAATGCAAAGATAATGAAAGAGCCCTGGGCAAATCGCCCGGGCTCTTTTCATTGCTATCCAATCTACACTTCCTCCAGCCGGTACAGGTCCGTCCTTCTGGCGCTCAGGAACGGCAAGTTCTCTCGAGTGCGGTCGATCTCATCCAGATTTAGCTCGGCAATGGCTATGCCTTCCTTCTCGTCCAGCTGCACCACCACGTGTCCCCACGGATCTGTGATGATGGAATGGCCCCAGGAGGTGTACCCCGCCTCCGGATCCCGGGCCGGCGCCGCCCCAATCATGTACACCTGGTTCTCCACCGCCCGCTGCCGGAAGGCCAGCTCCCAGTGGGCCGGGCCGGTGGTCATGTTGAAGGCGCCCGGATTCATGAGGATTCGCGCCCCGTAAAGGGTTGGGATTCGCGCACTTTCCGGGAAGCGGATGTCGAAGCAGATATTCACGCCCATCTTTCCGAATTCCGTATCGAACACCCGGAACCCATCCCCCGCCGTCAGGGTGTCGGACTCCTTGAACACCTGACCTCCTTTTACAAAAATATCGAAGAGATGCACCTTCCGATATTTATCGATGCACTTTCCCTCTCGGTCAAAAGTATAGGCGGTGTTGTACACGTGTCCGGCCTCGTCCACCTCCGGAATCGACCCCGCCTGGAAATACACGTGATGCTTCTTGGCCAGTTCCGCGAGAGCCCGGACGAACTCGCTGTCCTCTCTTTCCGCATAGATGGGAAAGTTCTCCGTCTGATACGGACAGTTCCACATTTCCGGAAGGGTCACCAGGTCGCAAGCGGCCACATCCTCCCGCGCCATCAGCGCTTTCACCTGCTCCAGATTCTCGTTCTTGTCCGCAAACACTTTGGTCTGCAGCACCGCAACCTTCATCTTCATGACAACCTCCTTTTACGAATCTAAAAATAACTGATCAATGCCGTTCCCACGACCATGACCGCCAGTCCGATGATTTTACGCGGGGTCACCGGCTTCTTCGGAATTCCCAGAAATCCGGTGGCGTCAATCACCACGCCGGCTAATGTCTGCCCCAGAATATTGAGGATTGTCGCCAGTCCCGTACCCATGAGCAGCTGCAGGATGACGTTTCCGCCCACAATGATAAAAGAACACAGCCCGCCGGTCCACATCCACCAATGTCCCTTGATTTTCGGGAGGGTCGGGTCGATGATGCTGCCCGGGCCCTTGGTCAGGCGGAGGAGGAGAATCACCACCAGTGCCCCCAGCAATCCCATAATCATGGAGATGATGGTGGCCCGAAAGCTGAGTCCCGCCACAATACCCAATCGTCCGTTCACCGCAATCTGCACGGAGCAGGCGACGCCTGCGATAAAATCCAGGAATCGGTAGAAGTTGATGCCCTTGGCTTTCTCCGGTGCGTCCGATTTGATGTTTCCGGAAACCGCTACCACGCTGGCAAAAACAAGTACCGCACCCACCGCTCTCAGGAGGGTCATGGGGATTACCGTGGATTCAAACACGCCGAAATGGTCAATGTACAGTCCGGATACAATCTGTCCCAGCACCAGAAAAACCACGGTCTCCACGCTTCCCAGCTTTGGCAGGCACAGAATGCTGAAGATGACGATGATGTCTCCGCAGATTCCGCCCGTCCAGATCCACCACGGCTCTTTGGCAATTGTCCCAAGCGGAATGTACAGATTGCCCTGAAGCACCAGCAGTACGCAGCCGGTGAGAATCATTGCCAATATGAATGTCGTACAACTCGGCAGAAGCGGCGAGCGCAGGCGCTGGCTGAGCTTCGTGTTCAGACTTGTCATGATGGGCTGGGCGCAGCCCACCACGATGCCTAGAATAAAACCAATCATTACCTATAATGTCCTCTCTTTTTGTTTCTTCCTTTGAAGTCTATCAAGGGCGTTTTCACTTTGCAAGGATATTTTCCCACCGGCTTTCAAACCATCACATTTTCTCATTTGTTGCCCCGTTTATGTTTAAATTCCAATGGTTCTATGATATTATTTTAAAGGTTATGGTTATTGAAATGAGCCCTGTTTTTCAAGTAGTTGGGGCTTTCAAAAAGACAGATATACACAGCAAGGAGTGGAAAAGTGAATTACACCGAAGCCAGGGAATACCTGGATAACGTGTCCGCGTCCGGGATTATCCTGGGCCTGGACTCCATACGAGCGCTCATGGAAGAGCTGGATAACCCGCAGGACGATCTTCGAATTGTCCACATTGCGGGCACCAACGGAAAGGGCTCCATCCTTTCCTACACAAAGAACATCCTCATGGATGCGGGATACCGAGTGGGCTGCTACAGCTCCCCTTCCGTCTTCGGCTATCTGGAACGCTTTCAGATTGACGGCGAATGGATGGCTGAATCGGAATTTCCGGAACTTGTGCAGAAGGTAAAGGATGCGGCGGACCGAATGACGGCCAAAGGCCTGAACCATCCTACCGTTTTCGAACTGGAGACCGCCATCGCCTTTGAATATTTCAAGGAACGAAACTGCGACTACGTGATGCTGGAAACCGGCATGGGCGGTGACCTGGATTCCACCAACGTCATTAAGAGCCCGCTGGTGTGCGCTTTTGCGTCCATCAGCATGGATCACATCGGAATCCTGGGAAACACCCTTCGGGAGATCGCCACCTGCAAGAGCGGCATCATCAAGCCGGGCGCTGCCGTGGTGACCGGACCTCAGGATTCGGAAGCCATGGAAGTCCTGGAGGCGGCGGCCGAGTCCATGGGCTGCCGTATCACTCACACCGAGGACTGCATCCGAAAGGAACATTCACCGGAGGGTCAAACCTTCTTATATAAAGGAAGAGAATATTTCATTCAGCTCTTGGGCCGGCATCAGCTCCGGAATGCGGCGGTAGCCATTGAGGTTGCTTCTGCCCTTCAGAAAACCGGTGCGGTCGTTACGGAAGAGAACATTCGAAACGGTCTTGCGGAAACCCGCTGGCCGGGACGTCTGGAGATCATCCGAAAGGATTCCAAAATCTGGATTCTGGATGGAGCTCACAACGCAGCGGCGGCGGAATGCCTGGCGGAAACGCTCCGGGAATGCTGGCCGGACACGAAGTTCACCGCCGTTACCGGTGTTTTTAGGGATAAGGAGTATTCGAAAATCGCCGCAATTCTCAGCGGCGTGCTGAACCATGCGATCTGCATTGATTTGCCGGAGGTTGACCGCAGTCTTCCGAAGGAGGAACTGGCCGCAGTGTACGAGAAAGTCGGTGTGAAATCGGACGTATCGGATTCCATCGAGACTGCCATAAAAGAAGCGACAAGCGACGCGGTACTGGTGACCGGCTCGCTCTCCCTGCTTCGGTCGGCCAAGGATGGGATTGAGAAATATTATTTTTAGGAAATTATTGCGAAAACTGTGAATAAAGAGAGGAGCACGGAAGTGGATACAGAAAAGATTAAAAATGCAGTTGTTATGCTACTCGAAGGAATCGGGGAGGACCCGAATCGGGAGGGGCTGTTGGAGACGCCGGATCGAATTGCGAAGATGTACGAGGAGATTTGCGGCGGAATGACGGTGGATGCCAAGGAGCATCTGTCGAAGGTTTTCACAGTTGACAGCGATGAGATGGTGGTGGAGAGAGATATTCATTTCTATTCCATGTGCGAGCATCACATGCTGCCCTTCTTCGGAAAGGTGCACATCGCCTACATTCCGAAGGGCGAGGTTGTGGGGCTGTCCAAGCTGGCCAGAACCGTGGAGGTCTATGCCAGAAGGCTGCAGCTGCAGGAGCGCATGACGGCGCAGATTGCGGATGCGATTATGGATTGTCTGAATCCGGCGGGCGTGATGGTGGTGTGCGAGGCGGAACACCTGTGCATGACCATGCGGGGCGTGAAGAAGCCGGGCACGAAGACGGTGAACGTGGTCACTCGCGGCGTGTTCTCCGGAAACGACAGCCTGCAGAACAGTTTTTTCAACCTGCTGAGCATTCACTAGGACGAAGCTATGGACGAAAGATATAACCGAATTGTGCGAAACGAAGAATTCAATCGGCTGCTGGACGAGATTGAGGCGCTGGAGGCGGACCGCATTTACTGCCGGCACGGGCTGGAGCACCTGCTGGATGTGGCGCGGATTTCCTACATTCAGGTGTTGGAAGACGGATTGGATTATGACAAAAACATCCTCTATGCCGCCGCGCTCCTCCACGATATCGGAAGGGCCGCCGAGTACCGAGGCGCCGGTTCCCACGATGAGGCCGGTGCGGTCATTGCGGAAGGAATTCTTCGAGTCTGCGGATATGCGGAATCGGAAATTCAGATGATTCAGGAGGCCATTCGAGGGCATGGAGAAGAAGGAGGCTCGGGTCTGGCTGCCCTGCTCCATCGTTCGGACAAAGCCTCCCGAATGTGTTTTCGATGCAAGGCCGCAGATACGTGCAAATGGAAGGTTAAGAACGAAGGGATAGAAAAATGATTATCGGCAACAAAGAATTTGATCTTGCGAATAGAACTTATGTGATGGGAATCCTCAACGTGACACCGGATTCCTTCTCCGATGGCGGCTGCTGGAACAATTTGGACAGCGCCCTCGCCCATGCGGAAAAAATGAAAGAGGAAGGTGCCGCCATCATCGACGTGGGCGGCGAGTCCACCCGACCGGGATACACTCAGATCAGCGATGAAGAGGAAATCGAACGAGTGGTTCCGGTGATTGAGGCCCTGAAAAAGGAAATTGACCTTCCCATTTCTATCGATACCTACAAAAGCACCGTGGCAGATGCGGCTCTTTCCGCCGGTGCCGATCTGGTAAACGATATCTGGGGGTTCCTGTACGACGAAAAGATTGCTGCGGTGACCGCGAAATACGATGCGGCGTGCTGCCTCTCCCACAACCGAGAGGTTCCGGTATATGAGAATCTGGTTCCGGATGTGATCGGCGACCTGACCAAGAGCGCTCAGATTGCACTGCAGGCCGGCGTTCGGAAGGATGCCATCATCCTGGATCCGGGCGTGGGTTTTGCCAAGAGCTATGAAGAGAACCTCACCATCCTGAAGCACCTGGATGAGTTCACCCGGCTGGAGTATCCGATCCTGCTGGGCACCTCCAGAAAATCCGTGATTGGTCTGACGCTGGATTTGCCGAAGGATCAGCGGGAGGAAGGAACGCTGGTGACCACGGTTCTCGCCGCACAGGCTCACTGCGGTTTCGTCCGGGTACACGATGTGGAGAAGAATGTAAGAGCCATCAAGATGATGGAAGCGATTAACGGGGTAAGATAAAATGCACAGACAAGATACTATTCGAATTGAAGGACTGGAAATTTTCGCAAATCACGGGGTGCTCCCGGAGGAGAACGTGCTGGGACAGAAGTTCCTCGTGTCCTGCGAGATGGAGGTGGACATCCGGCCGGCCGGTCTTTCCGACCGCATTGAGGATTCTGTCAACTACGCGGAAGTCTCCCAGCGGATTAAGCAGGTCATGACCGAGAATACTTTTAACCTGATTGAAGCCTGCGCCGAGCACGTTGCTAAAGCCGTGCTGGAGATGGACGAACGCATCCGCGGCGTGTGGATTGAAATCAGCAAACCCTGGGCACCGGTGGGTCTGCCCCTCCGCACCGTTGCGGTAAGCTGCGAACGCAGACGCCATGAGGTGTTCGTCGCACTGGGTTCCAACCTGGGCGACTCCCGGGCGCTGATCGAAGAGGCGGTGGCCAAAATGGATGCCACGGCCGGCATTCAGGTGGAAGCGGTTTCTACCTTGATTGAGACGGAACCGTACGGCGTAACGGACCAGCCGTCCTTCCTGAACGGCGCCGCTCGAATCACCACCCTGCTCACCCCACACGAACTTCTGGATGAGCTTCACCGCATCGAGGCGGAAGCCGGTCGGGAGCGAATCATTCATTGGGGCCCGAGAACTCTGGATCTGGACATCATCTTCTACGATGACCTGGTGATGTCCGACGACGATCTGTGCATCCCCCACGTGGACATGCACAACCGCTCCTTTGTCATCGAACCCATGAAGGAGCTGGCTCCGTACAAGATGCATCCGGTGCTGAAGAAGCGGATGGTGGAGCTGTAAACGGAATTTGGGATTCTTCACTTTTTCTATTCCCGAATCTCCATCAATATAAAAATATCTCCATCATTTTATTCATAAATGATGGAGATATTTTTATTAAATGCGGACATAGCCGGTAGATGGACCTGCACCAACTTTTGCGATATAACCACTCTTAACCAGGTTAGTCAAAGTCCTTTCCACGGTAACTTTGCTTATATCAGGACAAAGCTCCATGATTTCTTTCTTTGTAATCTTGCCAACCTTGTTATCGATAACTGCTTTAATTCTATCAGGCTTAGAAATACTGCGATTCTTTAAATGCTCTACACGGCTTTCAAATTCATTGTATGCTTTCAGCATGATGCCCAGATAGTACTTAACAAAAGGCTCATAGCTGTTTTCACCCTCATGCCAGCCGTTAGAACTTGCTTGAAGGGCTTCATAATATGTTTCTTTAGTCTTTTCAATCAGCATTTCTATACTGACATATTTCCCAACGATGTATCCCGCCTTGTAGAAAAGCAGCAAAGTGAGCAGCCGACTCATTCTACCATTTCCGTCATTGAAAGGATGGATGCACAAAAAGTCCAGAATAAACATGGGAATCAGGACCAGTTTATCAATGCGGTCAGCTTCCCACACTTTAAGGAAGCGATTGCAAAGTTCTTCCATCGCTTCAGCAGTCTGAAATGCGGGAACCGGAATAAAACGTACTTTCTGATGGCCATCGGCATCTGTTTCTGCAATTATATTATCGGAGTTCTTATAACTTCCACCGGCAGTCCCCTGTGAATAGGAGTACAAATCTCGATGTAACTGCAAAATAATATTCGGTCTTGGATTGATATATTCATAGCCTTCGTGAATTGTGGAAAGCACTTCACGATAACCGGCAATTTCCTGCTCGGATCGGTTGCGAGGTTCTGTCTTTAGGCTTACCAATTCTTCCAAACGCTTATCACTTGTAAAAATACCTTCGATTCGGTTAGATGCTCCCGTACTCTGAATCAACGCAACCTCTAAGAGCGTTTTCAGTTCATCTATATTGGCTTCGAGAAATAATTCCTGTTTGCCTTTATGTTCGTGAATGCTGCTAATCATCTGAACAATTTCAGGTGTCAGCAACTTCGCAGAACTTGCAATATAATCAAAATCTCTCATAGGAATCTCCTTCATTTCAGGTTTATCTCCATCATTTTATCCTCAAATGATGGAGATTTCAACAAGTTGACCTGAATCCGATCCATGGTCTCCCCCAGGTTTCCATGGCCATAGCCCATATGGTGATTCGGCTTATTCTTGCCGTGGTAATCCGAACCGCCGGTGCGAATCAAACGGTACTTTTCGGACAGTGCTTCCAGGTACCGAGTATCCGCCGGTCGGTTTTCCGTGTAGTAAGTCTCTACCCCTTGCAGCCCATCTTCTGTGAATCGGCGAATCATTTTCTCCAATTCCGTATGGTTCAGGAAACGATACCTCACCGGGTGGGCCAGCACCGGAATACCGCCGGCATTCCGAATCAGCTGTATGCACTCCTTCGCCGGCGCCTTTTCCCGATTGACGTAGCAGGGTTCTCCCGGATTCAGAAAACGATCGAAAGCATCCCGGATGGATTTGGCATACCGATGCCGAACCAGCCACCGGGCAATGTGGGGCCTGCCCACCGCCTCGTTTTCCCGCGTGCTCAGTTCCTCTTCCGGGATTGAAATTCCCATGTCTCGGAATTTTCCCAGAATTCGCCGGTTCCGGCGCTGCCGCTCGCCTCGGTAATATTCCAGTCCCGACTGCAAGTCGCTGTTCTCCGAATCCACATTGTAGCCCAGGATGTGAATCTCATGTCCTTGGTAATCCGAGGAAATCTCCACCCCGGGAATAATTCGGACGTTTTCGAATAGCCGTGCTGCCTTTTCTAATGCCGGAATTCCCGCCAGTGTGTCGTGATCCGTCAGGGCCATAATGTATTCTTGCGGTTCTTCCGAAATCCACCCCTCTGACAGGGCCAGAGTCGTTTCCGCCCGGGCAACCTCAATCAGCTTTTCCGGCGGCGTCGTTCCGTCGGAGGCCGTGGAATGCATGTGCAAATCCACAAATCTTCTACTTATTCCCATCTTCCATCCCCCACTTTATTCCATGCAAATTCCATGCAAATGATATACCTATGCAAAAGCACGCAGCGCCGCGTCGGACAACTGCGGGTTTGCGTGCTCTTTTTTTATTAGTTCCACTGATGTTCTTCCAAAGCCAGCTGAATCAATTCCTCCAGCAGCTGCGGTGCCGGTTTGCCCATGGCTGCCCAGAGCTGCGGATACATGCTGATATTGGTGAAGCCCGGAAGGGTGTTGATCTCGTTGAACACGATTCTTCCGTCGTTGCTGTAGAAGAAATCGCAGCGGGACAGCCCTCTGCAGTCCAGAGCTTTGAAAATCTCCACCGCATAGTTCCGAACCTGATTCAGGGTTTCTTCCGGAAGATCGTCGATGACCCGTGTCCGGGATTCCGGATTGTTGTACTTCGCATCGTAATCGTAGAATTCGTCGGCGGACAGGATCTCTCCCACGCAGGAAGCCTTCGGCTCCTCGTTGCCCAGAAGGGCCACCTCGATTTCTCGGCCGGCAATCATTTCTTCCACCAGAACCTTGTCGTCATAGAGGAACGCATCTTCGATGGCCGGGCGAAGGTCTTCTGCCTTCTTCACCTTGTGGGCACCCACAGAAGATCCGGCAGAAGAAGGTTTCACGAAAAGCGGGAGGTTTCCGTCGTCTACCGCCAGAGCCAGGGCAATCTGTTCCTCCGGGTTTTTGTCGTATTCGTATTTCTTAAGAACACAATACTTGGCCATATCTACACCGGTCACCGCCGCCAGCTTCTTGGTCACGGATTTATCCATGGCATTGGCCGAAGCGCGAACTCCCGGTCCGCAGTACGGAATCTCCGCCAGTTCGAACAGGCCCTGAATATCTCCGTCCTCGCCGTGGTCGCCGTGAAGCACCGGGATGATGCAGTCGATTCGATGAAGCTCTGCGTGATCGGCCTCGTCGAAAATCAGGAAACCATGGGCTACCGGGTCCGCCGGAATGACCGCCTGACGGTTATCCGCTCTTTTTTCCCAGTCCCCATTAGCGATTTCTTCATGGGAGGCCTTGGTTGCATACCAGCGTCCCGCCTTGGTAATTCCCACCACAAGTATATCGTGGCCGTTCTCCTCCAAAGCGGTCAGCACATTGACCGCCGAGTTTCTGGACACTTCATGCTCATCGGATTTTCCCCCAAAGATAACTGCTAGATTCATTCTCGTCCCTTCCTTTCCGCTATTACAATTCGATCCAAATGATTCAGATCCTGCAGCACCACTGCCGTGCTGTAATTTTCATTTTCTTCCAATAATTGACGAACCGCCTCGCCCTGATCGCAGCCGATTTCCATCATCAGGTATCCGCCGTCCGCCAGATGCTTCTCCGCATTTTCCGCCAGGATGCGGTAGAACGTTAATCCGTCCGCTCCGCCGTCCAGCGCCAGTCTCGGTTCGTGATCCTTCACTTCCGTGGACAAAGTCTCGATGACATCGCTTTCAATGTACGGCGGATTGCTGAGAATCATATCAAAGCGCTTCTGCTCCGGAATCGCTTCAAACATATCTCCCTGCAGGAAAATACACCGGGTGAACACGTCGTTGATCTGCGCATTTCCCATTGCCGTACTCAGCGCCTTCGGGCTCACATCCGTCATCGTTACTTCCGCATCCGGAAATTCGTGAGCCATGGTCACGCCGATGGCACCGCTTCCGGTGCACATATCCAGAATAAAAGGATTCTCCCATTCCTTCGCCTTCAGAATTCCGATGGCCTGATCCACCAGCACCTCGGTATCCAGTCTCGGAATCAGTACATTCGGATTCACCCGGAACATCAGCCCCATAAATTCCTGCACGCCGGTGATATACTGCAGCGGGGTTCCGCTGAGCCGCATCTCGATGCGCCGCTCGTACTCCTTCCGGTCATCCTCTCGCAGCACCTCTTTGTTCCGCAGAATCAGATCCGTCCGGGTATATCCCAGTATGTACTGCAGAATCTCCTGCGCCTCGTTGGCCCCGTTCTCCACCATAGAGAGACAGCTCTTGCCCCAGTGCAACAGGTTCCCCAGCGTGGCGTCGTCCGAATCATACCGGATTCCGCTAATACGGGCCTCGTTGCCTTCTTCTTTTTTCGGAATTTCGTCGGTTTCGGAGGAAACAGTTTTACTTTCCATAAAATCAGCATCCGTCTCGGCCGCCGTTTCCGGCTCATCTGACCCTTTCGATTCTTCCGGTTCCTCGTTTTCCTTCACAATCAGTTTGGCATCCGTATCCACCACACCGTCGATTACCGGCGCATCGGAATCCACCAATACCGCCTTAAGCGCAACGATAGCGATTTCCAGCTGGTGGTCCGTCGGTTCCTTCGTGGTGAGCTTCTGCATCATCAAACCCGGATAGCTCAGTACCCGAACGATAACGTTGTCGCTCTTTCCCGCCAGCCGCAGCACTTCATAGCTCAGTCCCGCAATGACCGGAATCAACAGTATCCGGGAGACGATGCGCATCCACACGTTGGGCCACCCCAAGAACGAGAACAGCAGCAGACTGATAATCATGACGAAAATCAGAAAACTGGTTCCGCAACGGGGATGCAGTGTGTAGAACTGCTGAGCGTTGGCCGGTGTCAGTTCCAGGCCGTTCTCAAAGCAGTGGATGGTTTTGTGTTCCGACCCATGGTATTGAAACAAGGTCTGGATGTCCTTCATCCGCGATATCAAATAAATGTACAGAACGAACAATGCGATTCGGAAAATTCCCTCGCACAGGTTCAGCACGATGCTGTTGGAAATCCATTTACCCAACCAGTTAATGGCAATGGTGGGAAAGATGACGAAAATACCGATGGAGAGTACCACCGCAAAAAGCACTGAAAGGAACAGCATCGCATTCCATGCCGCCTTCTCGCCGAATCGGCTGTTGATCTTCTGTTCCAGCGCCGAAGGTTCTCCCCAATCCTCTTCCGGGAAGTTCTCTTCCAGAATATCCGCCGATTCCATCAGGGTACCCATTCCCGTAAACAGGGAATCTGCAAAGGAAATTATGCCTCGGAGAATCGGAATCTTCCGAAGCTTTCCCGCCGGTTTCAGCTTCTTTGTCCGCAGATAGATTTCATCTCCGGGAAGCCGCATGGCAATCGCCGTGCGATCTGCCCCCCGCATCATAACGCCTTCCATAATCGCCTGCCCTCCGATGGATGTGGGGCAGGCTTCTTTAATGAATATCTTCTTGTAGTCCAATTGTTATGCTTCTCTTTCCATTTTCTTGAAGAATTTAGCGGTACAGTTTACGGGTAATCAGCTCCACAAAGTCGTGATTGTTCTTCGTGTGAGTCATATCGTCTATGATATCTTCCGTAATCTCCGCCACACTGCCGTTGGACATCTCTCGGCGAATCATATACATGGCGGTGAATTCTTCCGGTGTCAGCAGCAGATCCTCTCGCCGTGTTCCGGATTTATACAGGTCGATGGCCGGGAAAATTCTTCGTTCACTCAGCTTTCGATCCAGGTGAAGCTCCATGTTGCCGGTGCCCTTGAACTCCTCGTAGATAACATCGTCCATTCGGCTTCCCGTTTCCACCAGTGCGGTCGCTAGGATGGTGATGCTTCCGCCCTCTTTGATATTTCGAGCCGCACCGAAAAATTTCTTCGGAGGATGCAGCGCTCCCGGATCCAGTCCGCCGGAAAGTGTCCTTCCGGAGGACGGTACTTCCATGTTATAAGCTCTTGCCAACCGAGTGATGCTGTCCAACAGAATCACCACGTCCTGACCTTCCTCCGCCAAGCGTTTCGCTCTCTGGATGACCATCTCCGCCACCTTGATGTGATGGGCCGGCAGCTCGTCGAAGGTGGAATAGATAACCTCGGAACGCTCCAGAGATTCCTTCATATCCGTTACTTCCTCCGGCCGTTCGTCCACCAGAAGCACAATCTGCTCCATCTTCGGATATTTCTTTTCGATGGTCTGGGCAATCTTCTTCAGGAGCACGGTTTTTCCCGCCTTTGGCTGGGCTACAATCAGTGCTCTCTGCCCTTTTCCGATCGGTGCCACCAGATCGATAATCCGGGTGGAAATCTCGATACTGGAATCCTCCAGCGAAATCCGCTCGTTCGGGAATATCGGCGTCAGCTGATCGAAGTGCGGACGCCGTCTGGTGTTCACCGGACGATTTCCGTTTACCGTCAGCACGTACAGCAGGGCGCCGTTTCTCTCCCCTTCGTTCGGCAGGCGGGTAATTCCCCGAATCTTATCTCCGGTCCGAAGGCCGAAGCGCCGAATTTGGGTAGGAGACACGTAGATGTCCTTTTCCGAGGACAGGAAATTGTTGAACCGAAGGAAGCCGAAGCCTCCTTCTGCAATTTCCAGAATTCCCTCCATCTCCGGTCGTTCTTCCGGACTGTAGGTTTTCTCTCCCGCATCATGACTTTCGCTTTTCTCTGCGGATGTCTCCTGCGTAATTTCTTTTTCTTCCGTATTGTTTTCTTTCATGATAATCCTTTTATTAAAAACTATAACTCTTCCTGGGAGGTGATGGTGGACAGAATGGTGTCATCCTTCTTGTCCGTCTGGCTCACTTCCAGCTTATCCACATCTTCCGGATCGATCTTCTCCTGAAGACCCAGCAAGGTCGGGCTCAAATAGATGGTGCTCAACGTCTCGCCATCCATGCTGATCTTGCTTCGCTCCGTGAAGTTCTTTCCTTTGATGTAATAATCGTCGCCGATTTTTACAATCTTATCGATCTTGATATCCTTGTATCCCATGCGCATCTTGGTCTGCTTGTACGGATTCTTTCCGCCGAAGACGTAATCCTTTCCGTACAGCATGTCGTACGCCAGCGCTTTCTGATCGCTCAGATAGCTGGACGACTTCTGAGAATTGCTCTGCTGATAATCGAAGAGCACGCCCCGGTGAGACAAACCCGCATCTTTAAGGAGCTGGGCCCCGGCCTGATACGAGTAGAGCTTTCGATCCTTCTCCGAAAGTCCGATATTATCCCAGATTACATACCGGGTTTGATACAGGTTGCCGTCTGCATAATCCGCACTCTTCACATCCAGCGCCGGAATGTGGTCGCCGTAGATCAGCACGATGGTCGGTTCGCCGCTTTTCCGGATTTTGCTCAGAAGATCTCCGATAAAAGTATCCATCTGATGCGTTTCGTTTACGTAATATTCGTACTTCCATTTGGTCTCTTCGTTGTCCGCCGTTACCGTGGTATACGGATCTTTAAATACCTGCTCCGTCGGGTAACTGCCGTGTCCCTGCACGGAAATGATATGCATAAAAGAAGGATTTTTCGTATTGGTCAGGATGTCCATGATGTCACCGGTCATGGTTTTATCCTGTGCCCATCCGGTTGGCGTCAGTTCGATGTTGTTCATGTATTCCGCCGAGGTGAAGCTATCAAAACCCAGGTTCGCATATACTTCGTTTCGGTTGTAGAACAGCGCCCGATGATCGTGCATCGCATAGGTGGAGTATCCATTGTTCTTCAACACGTAGGCCATGCTTTCCAGGGTTTTCTCTCGGAGCTTTCCCTTGTACGGATACTCTCCCGGACCAAAGAACTTCGCACTGATTCCCGTCAGCACCTCGAACTCCGTATTTGCGGTACCTGCACCGCATGCCGGCACCTCAAACCAACCGGAAGTGTAGTCTTTCATTAATTTTGTGAAATTCGGTGTCGGATCGTTGGACACCTTAATATTGTGGAAATCCTGGGCATAGGCGAAGGACTCCATCTGAAGCACGATGATGTTCGGCTTGGTGTTATCCGTCTCCTTCTTCGTCGGCGTGGTATCCGTTCCGTTCTTCGTCTTTTTCAAAATCTTCTGAATGGAACTCTTGGAATAATCCGCCGGCTTGGAAATGCCTTTGTTGATGGACGTGTTGATAAAGCAATACGGGAATCCGTAGTCAGTGTACGCATAGTTCAAGTTACCGAAGAAGGTGGACAGCGTGCCCAGCCGGATTAGGCCAACGGTACTTCCCATCGCAGCGGCCACGGAAATCAGAACCACCGCGAAACTTCTTTTGTAGTTCACATTGTCCCACCGGTAGCTGCTGATGTAATACAATACGATAATAGCACCGCCGATAATCAGCGCCGCGGCACCGAGAACAATCTGCAATTTCGAATAGTAGGTAGTGAGCAGTGTCAGTCCATCGCCCAGATTCTGCAAGTCGTACAGGGTAAAAGGAGTCATTCGTTTAATCAGAATGCATCCGTTCACCGTTCCCAAGGTGCCCCATACAATCATGATGAGGAGCGTGACGAACCCACGCTTCCGGAACAGAAGCGTCAGCGTCAGCGTGGCGAAAATAATCAGCCAGTTGTACAGGAACACCACCGGCTGCTTCCAAAGCATCATCACGCCGTTGAAAATTCCGTCGGTGGCTCTGGCGAAAGTCTCGATGTACAGGTACATCAGAAAGGACATCGCCGCCAACCGAAGGATGTAGCGCTTCTCATGGAGATCCGCATCGTGGAATCTCGGCTTTTTCTTCGGAAATTTCTCCCGGAACTTTTTCTGAATCTTTTCCTTAACCGAAATCAGCTTGGAGAGAATCTTTCCCGGATTCTTTTTTTCTTTACGATTTTTCTTGAACATTTTATTCTTAATCAACTATCTCTGCCTCCAAATTGCATCGGATAATTCGGAAAATTCCTCCATGGTCAGACTCTCCGCCCGGCGCTTTGAATCAATTCCGCATTCCTTCAGTGCCTGCTGAATTTCGTCCTTCCCAAAATGATAGGATGCATCCAACGAATTCAATGCCGTCAAAGAATTTAACAGTGTTTTTCGGCGCATCATGAAACCTGCTTTGATGCACCGGAAAAAGAATTTTTCGCTGACCGGGGTGACCGGCGGTTCCTTCCGTAAGTTCAACCTCAGAACGACGGAATCCACTTTCGGTGCCGGGTCGAAGCAGTTCCGATCGGCGTCACAAATCTTATCTACGGTGCACCGATATTGAACACCATAGGTGATGGCACCGGTGTTCTTGGTTCCCGGTTTTGCAATCAATCGATCCGCCACTTCCTTCTGCATCATGATGGTGATGTTCTCAAATGGAATTCCGGATTCCAGCAGCTTCATGATAATCGGGGTGGTAATGTAGTACGGCAGGTTTCCCACCACCTGTACCTTGGAGACATTGAACTTCTCCTTTCCGCTCCGAACCAGTTCCTCCAGGTCGATTTCCAGAATGTCCCCGTGAACGATTTCCACCCGGTCGTTCAATGCAAATCGGGTTCTCAAATACGGAATCAATCGGTCATCCAGTTCTACTGCAATCAGCGCGCCGGCATAATTCATCAATTCGTCGGTCAGCACGCCTTGCCCCGGTCCGATTTCGATAACCAGTGTATCCTCATCTGCCAGACTTCCAATGGCGATGTCCTCCACCACTCCGTGGTCCGTCAGAAAATTCTGTCCCAGCTTCTTGGAATGATGAAATCCTGTACTTTTCTTCTTACTCTTACTCAACTCTGCCCTCTTTATTCAGCGCTTTCAACAGCGCAGCTCGGTCAATGCCGAAAGCATTGACCTTCTTCAGAAATGTCTTGCTGTTTCCATAGCCGATTCCGAGAACCGCTGCCGCTTTCTCCCGGCGAGCGGCGGAACCTTCACAACCCGATAAACCCAGCTGCTCCAATTCCTCCATGGTAATCGGATCCGCGGTCCCCTTCGCCGTTCCGGAATGCACCTTCAGCAGGGCCCGGATGATGGCTTCCGGGGAGGCGTTCTCCACCCCGATGTCACCGTCTCGAGTTGCTTCCTCCAGCGGCAAATAAGCCTGCTTCGCTTCCGGGAAACGGGCGGTAATCCTCCGCCGAATCTCCTCCCCAGAGAAATCCGGATCCGTAAACACGATAATCCCCTTCTCCCGATACGCCTTCTCCATCAGCGTCCAGGTTTCTTGCCGAATCCCGAACCCGTGGGTTTTTATGATCAATGCATCCACTGCTTTCAGCAGAGCAATCTCATCGTCTCTTCCTTCTACTACTATGGCTTCGTCTATCGCTATCTTCTTCATTCTATTCCTTATCTTCATCCGGGAAGGTAAAAATAATCTCACCGGGATTCACCAGCCGAAGCTGTTCCCGGGCTCTCTTCTCAATATATTCCCGGCTATTCACATTTTTCAATTCTTTTTTTAAGTCATCCCGCTTTTCCGAAAGCTTCAAGTTCTGTTCCTTTAATCGCTTATTCTCGGACTGAAGCCTAGTGATGTTCCGTACAGAAGCAAACAAACCGATTGCAATAACAATCACCAGAACCAAAACCACTTTGTTCGGTTTCCGTCGCCGCTTCTTTCCGGAGGCCATCGCTTTACGACGATTGGCCCGCTTCTGCGCTTTCTTCTGTTTCTTTCGGGCAGCCACCCGATCCTTCCGCGTCCGATTCAATTCTTCCACGGAAGGGTCGAGGAACTCCTCGTATGGGTTTCTTTCCATTCAGAAAACACCTCTCTACTCGTTATTCAGCTGATTTCCCTTATTGCTGCCGTACAGATACGGGTATGGATCCACGTATTCACCGCCGTGTGGATGGATCTCGAAGTGCAGGTGCGGTCCGGTACTGTTTCCGGTATTTCCTACCAGTGCAATCTTCTGACCTTGGGCAACCTTATCGCCCACTTTACACTTCACGGCACTGCAGTGTCCGTATCGGGTGAAGGTGCCATTATTGTGAGTCACCTCTACGCACAATCCGTAGCCCGCAAAGTAGCTTGCCCGGGTGACGGTTCCTCCATCGGAAGCGTAGATTGGCGTTCCGATCGGCATACCGAAGTCCAGTCCGCCGTGGATTCTTCCCCATCTGGATCCGAAGTAGGAAGTAATGACCTCATTCTTCACCGGAATAATGTAATGACCGGTCGGATACCACTTCGGCTTGTCGTTGGTACCCACCAGAACGATCTTATCCACGGATTTCTTGAGCACTTCCTTCTCTCGAATATCTCTCTTCACTTCCTTACCGTTCTGATATACCACGGTACCGGTGATAATCTGTCTTCCGTTCACACCCTTCTGAGTGACTTCTCGGTCTCCCCGGTACATTTCTTTCGTCTTCTTTTCGATGGTCTTGTATTCGATGACCTCAGACATGGTGCCGTCTTCTGTCATCTCTACGGTAATCGGTTCCACCTTTCGATTGATTTCGATTTTATCTCCCGATTCCGGTGTTCGAATAGAGGCCGTAACGGCAGACAGTGCGGTGGCCGCATCTTTTTTTTCACCCTTGCTGACGTTCTTATCCCCCTTTTCCGTGGCGTCCGCTTCTTCCTCGTCTCGGTTGGAATCGCTCTGACCGATGACCCGAATTTCCTGATTGTCCGCACTGTAGATTTCCTTCAGCTTCTCGGTATCCTCATCTTCCATCACGATGTGCTGCAAGGACATCTTTCCGCCGTTTTCCAGAATGTCCTCCGCTTCATTTCGAGTCATCACGCTGGTGAGCATGACGTTCACCGGCTTCACCTCTACGTGATGCTTAAATCCGATTTTCTGAAGCTGCATTCCTTTATCCGGCTTCCGGTAGTAATTTACCACGTCATCCAGCACCTTGTCGGCAACGCTCTTGGATTCCACCACAGCCAACAGGCGGTCTTTTTCGTAGATTCCGTAGCCCACCACGTCAATTTCCGTCATATAGGTGAGCTTGTTCAGCGCCTGGTCGGCGGTATCGATATCTTTGTTGGAGCTGGACACCTTCTTAAAGGTAATATTCTGTCCCACCTTGAAACGAATCTTTGCATCGTTTACCTTGGACAGTTTCTCCCCGGCGATATTCAAAATATTGTATACCTGTTCCTGGTCGTCTACGTATCCAAGAATTCTTCCGTTATAGGAATATTGATAGGATGTTTCATGGTCAAAAACAAGAAGCATAGAGCAAATGATGACGATAGTGCCGAAGAATGCGGTAAGCATTCCGGTCGCGTTGTGTTTATAGCGGATCCGGGCGTCATTCATCTCATAAACCAAGCTGTACTTCATGGCGGCGAAAAAACGATCCACGGAAGCCTGAATGCGGTCATGGGTAGAAATCACATCCGCGGCTTCATCCACGATGATTTTACCCAGAGTGATTTTTCCTTCTTTTGCCGCTTTCTTTGCCGCCTTTTTCCTTCTCTTCTCCGCAGCCTTTGCCTCCGCTTCCGCCGCTTTCTTCGCTTTCGCTTCTGCCTTTTTTCTGGCAGCCGCTTCTTTCTTCGCGTTCTTTTTTTCTTTCTTCTTTTCCTTTGAGGATTTTTCTTCCTCTGTATTCTCCTCCGGATTCACCGTTTCCGGCATTCGGTTATTCTCATTCATGTTGTCTATCGGTTTCTTTTCAAATTCCATTCATATGCCTCTTCAATCCGCTGTCTCGTGCAGGAGCAAAACTGTCCGTCATCGGTAATCCCGGCATCCCTGCACTTCTCGCACCGATACTTCTTCTCCAGATAGTCTTCCGGATATCCGCTTTGAAGAAGCAATTCCCGCTTCTTCTTTTCCAGTTTATTCCGTTTCTCCATCTGAATCTTTTTCTTTTCTTTTATATTTGATCCGAACTCAAAGGTCATCATGGCCTTATTCAGCTCGCTTTCCAGTGTCAAAATATCGGCCATCTCCGGAATTTTCCGGGCTTCATCCAGATGCTCCTGGTACTCCAACTCGGATTGGTTTCGAATATAATCGTAATAGGCGCCCAGCACTCTCCGACTGACCGTCTTCTGATAGCTGTCCCCTTTTTCGCTGTTGTTTGCGGAACCCTTCGAGGATTTCTTTGTGTCGATCCCCCCCGCTTCCTTCATCTTGTTTTCCAGAACGCGATTCACATAGCGCAGGGATGGTTCCCGCATTCCGGCGGTGGTTCGACAAGCATCTAGAATTTCGTTCATCTTAAAACCCCAGCTATCCAGCCAGGTATCCATCATCTCCCGGTCGGCCGGACTCGGGATTCGCTTGAAACCTACCTCTCGGAAAATCCGGTTGTATTCGGAATTTCTTTTACTCTCGCTGTCCAGCAGCGCCTTTACTTGAGCGATATCGTGACATCCCTCTTCCGTCCAGCGGATTGCCACCTTGGAAATATAGTCCACGCTGTACTTTTCCAGCTCGCTGCAGTATTGAATCGCATAGGAATAGACATCCGGTGTCACCCCATAAATATTGATGGTATCCCGGATTTTGTTCGCTTCCTGCGTGGAAATCGGCGTTCCTTTCGCCTCCTCCAGATTGGTGTACAATGCCCGGATTTCCAGGTCTTCCAGCCGCGCTACCTCTTCCGCCATAAGTTGCTCCGGCGTCTTGCTGGCCCCTGCGTCCGGTGCGGCCTGCGGCGCTGCTTCCGGAGATACCGGTGCCGTCTTTGTCGGCTTCGCCTCTTCCATCGGCGTTCCGAATATCTCTTCGATCTGGCTGATAAAATCAATTCGATAGGACCGGGTTTCCGGGTCGTATACCTGCTGCACTGCGCCTTTATCTTCCCAGTAGGCCCACGCCTTTTCGATATCTTCCACCGGCATATTCAGCACGTTGGAAGTTACTTTTATATCTTCCGCACCGCCAAAGCCCGCATTCATCAGTCCAAAGAGGTATACCTTCACGTATTCTCCCGGAGCTGCCGGAAGCAGTTCGCTGATGAACAAGTTCTCCACGCTGGTGCTGAACAGCAGCGGATTTCGAGTGTTAATTTTTTTAAATCTTATCTTCGCCATTGTACTCCTGTTATGTGTTGATATTGTAATCCTACAGTATGCTTCTTTCTAAATTTCCGAACTTGGTGTACTTTCCAATCCATGCCAGCTCCACGACACCCGTGGATCCGCTTCTGTGTTTTGCCACGTGAACTTCGCAGGTATTGCTCTGCCGGCTTAGATCCACTTCATCGTCGTCTTCCGCATAGTAATCCTCACGCTTTAGGAAAATGACGATATCCGCATCCTGCTCGATGGATCCGGATTCTCTCAAGTCGGAAAGCTGTGGTTTGTGATTCGGTCTTTTTTCAATGTCTCGAGATAACTGAGACAGCAGAATCACCGCGCAATCCAGTTCCTTTGCCAGAATCTTAATCTGACGGGTGATTGCACTGATTTCATTCACTCGGTCGCCGGACTTGAATCCCTGCTGACTCATAAGCTGCAGGTAGTCGATGACAATCAGGTCCAGTCCCGCTTCCGCCTTCCGTCGGCGGCATTTATTCTTAATTTCCAATACCGAAATATCTGAGGTATCGTCGATAACGATTTTGCAATTTTCGAAGCTGTCCTGAGCTTCGCTGAGGCTCATCCATTCGTCCTGGGTCAGGTTTCCTCTCTTCAGGTGCTCCATCTCTACGGAAGCGGCTGTCGCGAACATACGCTCGCCCAGCTGTTCCTTAGACATTTCCATGCTGAATATAATGACGGAGGCACCCTCCGCTGCCGCATTTCCGGCCAGGTTCAGCGCAAACGCCGTCTTTCCCATACCCGGACGGGCTGCCAGAATAATTAGGTCCGTCTTGTGGAGACCGCCCAGCAACTTATCCAAATCCGTGAAGCCAGTGGTGATTCCCGGGAGCTGTCCCTTATTCCGTTCCAACTCTTGAATCTGCTTGATATTTTCTACCAGCACCTCATTGATGTCCGTGTAATTTCTCTTCTGGGTTTTGTGGGCGATTTCGAAAATTCGCTGCTCTGCATGGTCCAATATAATATCTGCAGAGTTCTGCCCGTCATATGCCTGCGCCCGCATCTCGTCTGCTTCTTTTATCAGCTGTCGCATGTTGGACTTTGCCAATACGGTTTCCGCATAGTACTTTGCATTTCCCGGGACGATTGCGTTATCCGACAGACGGCTCAGATACACCATTCCTCCCACGAAGTCCGCCGTGTGCCGGCTTCGCAGCTGAGAGTACGTGGTGTTTAAATCGATATTAACATTTTTTCGACACAAATCCTGGAACGCCTTGTAGATTTCCTGATGTTCCCGAAGGTAGAAATCCTCGGCGCGAAGCCGATCTGTCACGTCCATCACCGCATCTTCCGATTGAAGCATGGATCCCAGGACGGCTTTTTCCGCCTCTATATCCTGGGGCGGTTCCAGACTGGTGGTTATCTCCCTTTCTTCTGCCATTTCTTGTCTCTTCTATCCTTTATATACAGTTCCGCGACTTCTTATTCTTCGGAAATAACGACCTTAACGGTTGCGGATACTTCCGGATACAGCTTCACCTCTACGGTGTGCTCACCAATTTCCTTAATCGGCTTGGAAAGAACGATTTTTTTCTTGTCAATCTTATTTCCAACCTGCTTCTGAATTGCGTCGGCGATGTCCATGGAAGTGATGGATCCGAACAGCTTTCCGTTATCCCCCACGCGGGTTTTAATGGTTACCGTCTTGGATTCCAGCTTCTTTGCCGTTGCTTCTGCCGCAGCCTTCTCTTCCGCATTCTTCTTCTCAATGAAGGCCTTCTGCTTCTCCGCACTCTTTACGTTCTGATTGGTTGCCGGAACTGCCAGACCTGCCGGAATCAACCGGTTGTTGGCAAAACCGTCACTTACTTTTACAATATCTCCGGCCTTTCCGGTACCCTTTACGTTTTTCTTAAGAATTACTAACATGTCTTATTCCTCCTCTGTATTATCCTCATCTGTAAATTCCGGCAAAATCTCTTTGATCTGTTCAATGACTTCTTCCGGATTTTCCTCCACCTGTGCGCCGGCGGATGTGTGATGTCCTCCCCCGCCAAAACGCTCCATCAGCATCTGTACGTTCACATCTCCCAGCGAACGGGCGCTGATGACGGTCTTGTTCATATCGTTTTTGCCCAGTGCAATTGCAGCACGAACCCCCTTTACGGAAAGCAGCGAATCCGCAACCTGCGCGTTGATAATCTGAGCGTCTGTGGAATAGCCCTGGGATGTGGCGATTACCACACCGTTATCCAAGTACTCCGCATTGGCGATGGCATCCGCTTTGGACTGGAAGGTGGTAGCTTCGCTCTGGAAGAACCGCTTTACTTCCGATGTGTCCGCACCGGCTCGCCGCAGCCACGCAGCCGCTTCGAAGGTCCGCACGCCGGTTTTGCTGGAAAAACTGTTGGTGTCCACGGTAATTCCGGCCAGCAGCGTCTCCGCTTCGAATTTGTTCACGATTCGGCGGGTTGCCGTATACTGAATGATTTCCGTCATCAATTCGCTGGCGGAAGAAGCGTAGGACTCGATGTACGCCAGCGTCGGATTAGCAATGGAATCATCGGACAGACGGTGGTGATCCACCACAACCACCCGAAGGTTTTTCTCCAAAATATCGCTGCACTCCACCATGCTCGGGCGATTGGCGTCCACAACGATGATCAGAGTCTTCTCATCCAGAATTTCCTTCGCCTTATCGCTGTTTATAATATTGTAGTTTTCCGTTTCCACCGCCTGGGTATATACGGTTTGAAGGGCTTCGTTGTAATTATCAATCACGATATAGGCATCCCGCTCGTAATACCGGCAAATTTTATATGCGCCGATGGCCGAGCCGAAGCAGTCCATATCCGGCCAGCGATGCCCCATGATAACGATTTTTGAACTCTCCAAAATCAGCTGTTTTAACGCATGAGCGATAATTCTGGATTTTCCCTTGTTATTTTTTTCCAAAGACTGCAGCTTTCCGCCGTAGTAGTGGGTGCGATCCCCATTCTTTACAACCGCTTGGTCGCCCCCACGACCCAGCGCCAACTCCAGTGCGGCCTCTGCCAATTCTTTCGCACTCTTCAAGGACTTCATTCCCAAAGCCATGCCGATGCTCAAGCTGACCGGAAAGTCTACCTTTGTATCTATTTTTCGTACATCGTCCAGCACGGAGAAACGACTTTCGATAATTCGATCCGCATCTCTCCGGTACACGGTCATCATGTAGGAATCCGCTTCGATGGAATCGATGGAGGCATCATACTGAGACGCCCATTTCCGAACGATTCGATCTACTTCCGTCGGAACTGCCAGCCGGCTGTCTTCCGTCGTGCTGGACATCATCTCATCGTAATTGTCGATGCTGATGTACAGGATGCACACCTGCTCCTGCTTTCTCTCTTCCCTCAGGGTATCCCTTTCCGTCACATTGATAAAGTACACGAAAATATCTTCATCATCCTTCGGGTCGTTATTCGTCCGAAGGACAAAGGACTGAGAATTTCGTTCGATTTCAATCTCTTCAGCTTCTTCATCCCGAGCAGCGGCTACGAGCGCTTTTCTCTTAACACCGGTCAAGGCAAAGAAATTCTGCTCCGCAATGCCTTCGTAAGCAAATACATCCTTCATCAGTGCGTTTGCCGCTTTGATACATCCATCCGGTGCCAGTATGCAGGCGGGGAGCGGGATGTCCGCTAAGTATTCGTTTACGCTTGAATTTTCTGTTACTTGTATCTGTTCCATAATATTCTCGCAGTCTATTGTTCTATCCTTAATTTTTCTTTAATTTATTTTCCAACTGTTCTCAGAAGATCGATCAGTCGGTTTAATTCATCAATGCTGTAGTATTCCAGCTCGATTTTTCCCTTTTTCTTACCCTGAACGATGGATACCTTTGTACCGATCAAGTCTCTCAGGTCGTTTTCCACCGTTATTATTTCAGAAGACTTCGTCTTTTCCGGCTTCTTTGTTTCCTTTTTTCCGCCCTCTTTCAGTTTTTTTACGATTTCCTCCACCGTACGCACCGAAAGCTCTTCTTTTTCAATTCGCTCCGCCAGCATTCGCTGTTTTCTCGGATCTTCCAACGATAGAAGTGTTCTTCCGTGAGCCGCGGAAATCTTTCCTTCACTCACCTTTTTCAGAACATCTTCCGGAAGCTTCAGAAGACGTACGGAGTTTGCGATATATGCCCTACTCTTGCCCAGCGATTCGGATACCTGTTCCTGTGTAAAGCCGAATTTGTGAATCATCTGCTGCAGTCCGTTAGCCTCTTCAATCGGATCCAAATCCTCTCGCTGCATATTCTCGATGATGGTTACAATCAGATTCTGCTTCTCGTCGAACTCCCGAATCAAGCAAGGAACTTTTTTCAGTCCTGCCAGTCTGGACGCTCTCCATCTCCGTTCGCCGGCTACCAGCTCATATCCTGAGCCCTTGCGCTGTACTACCAGCGGCTGAATTACGCCATTGTCCTGAATGGATTGAGACAGTTCCTCCAGTCTCTTCACATTGAATTTCTTTCTCGGCTGATTTGGGTTCGGTTTAATATCATCGATATCGATGTAATGCACCCGGTCCCCCGAATCCACTTCCTCTTCCTTCTCGAACACTTCATCTATAACCGCGGTATTCTCTTCTTCCAATACCGGTGCCGCATCTGCAAAAAGTGCATCCAGTCCTCTTCCCAGTCCTCTTTTCTTTGATGCCATTCATTATCTCCCTTCTCGCTCTACAAATTCATCGGCCAGTTTCTTATATGCCTTGGCCCCCTTCGACGAAGGGTCATAATCCACAATAGAAAGTCCGTAACTCGGAGCCTCCGCCAGACGGACATTCTTCGGAATTACGGTCTTGAACACCTTATTGCCAAAGAATCTTTTTACCTCCTGCACTACCTGCAGTCCCAGATTCGTCCGGCCATCGAACATGCTGAGGATGACCCCGGTTATCTGAAGATTTCTGTTCATCTCGCGGCGGACCAATTCCACGGTTTTCATCAGCTGACTTACGCCCTCCAAAGCGTAGAATTCGCACTGAATCGGAATGATTACTCCATCCGCTGCGACTAACGCATTTACGGTGAGCAGCCCCAGAGATGGCGGACAGTCGATAAAAATAAAATCGTATTCATCTTTCACTTGCGCCAATACATTTCGAAGTAAAATTTCTCTGCCAAAAATCTGAATCAGTTCCACTTCCGCACCGGACAGATCCACACTTGCCGGGATGATGTCCAGGTTCTTCGTTTCGGTATGGTACACCGCCTTGTGGACGTCGTACTCTTCCATGGTCAGCGCCTCATAAAGCGTATCGCGAAGTTCTCTCTTCACCAGCCCCAAGCCGCTGGTTGTATTTCCCTGGGGATCGATGTCCACCAGTAACACACGCTTTCCTTTGCGTGCCAGGCAGGCCCCCAGATTGATATTCGTTGTTGTCTTCCCGACACCGCCCTTTTGATTAAAGATTGCGTATGATTTTCCCATTCATTTTCCTTCCTTCTGTAATTAAAATCATCTGTTTATTATATAATAAAAGCACTTTCATTTCCAGTTTTCAGCCCCCGCTATTGCCATATATCACCGAATCTTCACGCTTTTTTCTTTCTTTGTTTCACGTGAAACAATATATTGTATTTTTTCTTTTCGCTGACACAAGTTAAGAAATGTTGTATTGTGTTTCACGTGAAACATATCAATTAATTCGTTTAAACTAATATCGGGAACTTACCGAAACGATTGCACTGATGAATCAGCGACAATTCGGAAAGGAAAGAAGGAAAGAGCGAAGAGGACTTATCTCGTTATCCGGTAACCGTCGTTCGGCACGATTTGGATGATGAAGAACTCCGAGAGAAATCTCCGGAAGGATACACCACGCTCCCCGATGAAGTGTATAAGAAACTGGAAGTAAAGCCCGCAACCTTCATTGTAAAAGAACACCACATTGCGGTGTACAAAGGAAAAGATGGCAGCATTGTCAAGGGAACGCATCCGAAGGGAATGCTTTCGAACAGCATTGCTTCGCCTTCTCATGTTGCGTTCATTATGAATGCCAAGTATACCAATGCCGTGCCGCTATACCGGCAGGAGCAGGAACTGGAAAGGAACGACATTCGGATATCCCGGCAGAATATGGCGCACTGGGTCATTACCACGGCAGAGAGATATCTGTCGCTTCTGTGGGACCGATTAAAAGAAGAAATTAAAGCTTGTTCTGTCGTTCATGCGGACGAAACGCCGGTATCTGTGGTCAAGGATGGACGAGAGGGAATGCACAAAAGCTACATGTGGGTATATCGAAATGGCGGCCTTCAGGATGACCATCCGGTAGTCCCCTATGACTTCCAACTCACCAGAAAGAAGGAAGCCCCCGGAAAATTCCTGGATGCTTTTACCGGAACCTTGGTGACGGATGGATACCAGGTATACCATTCGCTGAAGAAGGACGCTGAAACCCGGTTCAAGGTAGCCGGATGTTGGGCCCATGCCCGGCGATAATTCGCCGATCCTGTGAAAGCTATGGGCGGGGAAAAAGCGAAGGGCACGGTTGCCTACGAAACTTTAGGATTGATTCAGTATATCTACCGGCGCGACAACGAACTGAAGGATTTGAAGCCCGGTGAGAGAAAACGGAAACGGAAAATCCTAATTCAGCCGCTTGTAGATGATTTCTTCCGATGGATTCGAGAGGTGCAACCGCAGGTTAGCCGCTCGCATCTGCTGACCGAGATTCCGAAACACATGTACGACACGGATCTGGATTTCCTGTTTTGTTTTTTTGTAAAGGCACGGGTGGTTTGCCGGTTACTGAATCTCAGATACTAAGTAGTTTTCTAGTGTCCGTCACAAAACTATTAACAATAACAAACAGGGCTAATCTCATTACGAGACTAACCCTGTTTTGCTTTATTTTTTGTATAGACTATGTATAGACTGTGAAATAATATTTTTAAGCAGTTGCTATTTTTGTCTTCCTGCTCTTTAGTGCTGCCTTTCTAAGTCTCAGAATCACGTAACAAGCATATATTACGGTATATACGATGATCCCTGTCATATGAGAATTTACGTCTGCTGAGTATAGCACCATGATATGCACATAGATGCCAATAAAGAATGGGTATGCCATGCGCTGTATGTTTTTCCAAGTCTTACCATTCATCTTACGACGAACCGATTTAAACGAGGTAATAAAGAGAGGGATAAGCATAGCCAATAGAATAAGTGTGACTATAGCTGCAATCATCTGTCTTGTAGGCATAGCTGCCGGGTTAGTAAACAACATCGGGAAGTAATGAACTCCGAACACTACGGTGTGACTTAATACTATTAAACTACCTATAATGGAAATCTCTCCACGTACACTCATCAACTTACGCGACAGCTTGTTGTGCTTGGTAATTACACCAAGGAACATTACAACCATAAATGTCGCCGTTGAGAAGATACCTCTACTAAATATATTCATAAAATATTCATTAAACCATTCTGGGAATTTTTGGTCATACCCTAGGTTGAAGTACATAACTACTGCTCCACACCACACGTAAATTCCAATATAAAATACCCCCGGATGTTTTTTAATCGCATCTGCTGCCACTATGTAAAATATGGCAGTTATTGCGATTCCAATTATTAAGTTCACTGTACCATCCTTTCCGCCTCAGCTGCAGCAGAACTTTCTGTAGTTTCCTTGCTCTCTGTCGGCTTCTGTATGTCTTCTTTCTTATTAACATTACCGTTCTCTGGCTGACCTACACTTTCTACACTAGAACTTTCTCTTGTACTTGAGCTAGCAGTAGCTGCTGTAGTAGCATTTCTTGTGTTGCTGCTAACTGCTGCATTTGCGCTCTCCTCAACAGGGATCTTGACATCAATTATTACGATTGCTCTGCCGTTTTTATTTACTCCATCTACTGAGAACTCGAGAACCGCTCTTGTCGTTCCCTTCTTGCTGAGGTCAGGCTTCTGCTTTATGCTCACCTTTACTGAACCATCCGCAGGGATGTTGCTGAATAGAGCTTTATAGTCGTCGAGTGTCGGTTCTTTGCCGTCTACAACGAGAGGCTTTGAGTTATGTCTCTGTGGTGTAAACGCTGTTCCGCCATCTTCATCATCGTCGGCGATTCCGTCGCGGTCTTTATCTCTGTAAATCCAGTACTTATATTTTCTTACCAGCATCACCCCGTTCTTCTTTGCCTTGAACTTCAGAGTTACGGTCTTGAACATACCATTGTCTCCATCCCAGTTGTCGTCTTCTACAACCGGTGTTCCGGTTATGGTTCTGCCATCAAATTTTAGTCCCTTTGGAAGTCCTTCGATGGTTGTCTGCATCTCGGCATCCTTATCAAGGCTAGTAACTGTTGCAGGCTTAATAGGCATTCGCTCAGTCCACTTAGGTCTGCCAGGCTCGTCGAGAACTGTCTCGATTACCTTGCTGTCTACCTCGACCTCTGGTAGGTTTGGCTCACTCTCCTCAACAGGGTTCTTGACATCAATTATTACGATTGCTCTGCCGTTTTTACTTACTCCATCTACTGAGAACTCGAGAACCGCTCTTGTCGTTCCCTTCTTGCTGAGGTCAGGCTTCTGCTTTATGCTCACCTTTACTGAACCATCCGCAGGGATGTTGCTGAATAGAGCTTTATAGTCGTCGAGTGTCGGTTCTTTGCCGTCTACAACGAGAGGCTTTGAGTTATGTCTCTGTGGTGTAAACGCTGTTCCGCCATCTTCATCATCGTCGGCGATTCCGTCGCGGTCTTTATCTCTGTAAATCCAGTACTTATATTTTCTTACCAGCATCACCCCGTTCTTCTTTGCCTTGAACTTCAGAGTTACGGTCTTGAACATACCATTGTCTCCATCCCAGTTGTCGTCTTCTACAACCGGTGTTCCGGTTATGGTTCTGCCATCAAATTTTAGTCCCTTTGGAAGTCCTTCGATGGTTGTCTGCATCTCGGCATCCTTATCAAGGCTAGTAACTGTTGCAGGCTTAATAGGCATTCGCTCAGTCCACTTAGGTCTGCCAGGCTCGTCGAGAACTGTCTCGATTACCTTGCTGTCTACCTCGACCTCTGGTAGCTTTGGCTCTTCGATTGAACCGCCATTACCTCCACTACCAGCATCACCTACAAGCTCCTTATCTGCTTCCGTACCGGAAAGCTGGAATGTCACAAAAATTGTATGTGGAGCATTAGGATTTTCATCCTTTATCGCGGTGTATTTCACCTTTCTATTAACAGGTTTCTTATCAGTAGTATATTCGTAGCGATGCCCTTCCTTAGAAACCAGGCGGATCTTAACATTTTCGAACTCGAAAGATGTCGGTGCGTCAACAACCTGCTGGTCATCTATCTTACGATCATCTGCGAAATCTCTCTTAACGTCACTTACCTTATACCACTTTGAACCATCCTTGCTGTACTCGAGTCCAACAATATAGTCTTTGCTATAGCGTCCAACTAAAATTCTGAAATTGTCGTATGAAAGAGATTCCTTGTGAACTACCCTTGCCTTGATTACCTTCTTATCGCCGTAAGCCTTGAGGTCGCTGCCGTTTTCGATTGCATTACCAGCCTCATCAGTAATGCTGAGTCCGTTCTCCGCAAAATCCTTCCATCCAACTTCTTTAATCGAACCGTCTTTTTTAACAAGCTTAATCTTTAGTTCAGCGAAGTCAACTACATCACCTTTATTAACTTCTATAGTCTTGACCTTTGGTTCAATGATCGATATTTCTTTTACATCAGAATTCATCTTAAAATCATTTGCAGACTTATTGGTTGCTTCCTTTGTAGCAGCAGAAATACCGCTAGCACTAACTGTAGCTCCAGTTACGCTATCAAACATCTTCTTGCCTTCGTAGCGATCACCCATGTAAGCCTTTACAGTTCTCGACATTAGTGTGAGGTCAGACTCTGTGTTCTTTCCAGATAGTCCATTGAGCATGCTTACATATTTATTTCCAAAGAGCTCCTTAACCTTCGCCTTTGGATTGCTGCTTTTTCTGATAGCTTCGAAATACTCACGGTAAAGTCCCATCTTAGCTATATTCCAACGTCCTTCCTTACCCTGTAGGAAAGGTAGAACGTTCTCAGCTTTACTTCTAAATGGTCCCATATCATCACGATATTCATCACCTACTCCAACTTTCAGGCTTGAGATTTCGCCATTCTTTACGGTCACGTAAGTCTTGATTCCACCCGGATTTAGGTACCCTATACCTATACCGGTGTACTCACCGTCCTTAAGCTTATCCCCCGGATAGTGCTTGCGAAGAGCTGCATCAACGTATGACGGCTCTCCAGTCTCCGGCTTCACTAAAGGGGGGTTGTTACCCGTGCCTGGTGTATTGTTGTTATTATTGTTAGGCTTCTTCGTATTGCTGTTCGTCTTACCAGCATTAGCAAGCGCATTTCTTACAGCGTAGATAATTCCACGGCTAGAATAAGTAGCGCCGGAAACTGTATCTACGCGCTTACCCGGCTTACCCAGCAGTCTACCGATTACAGCCTTTGCGCGGTTAAAGTATGGTGCATCATCGCTGTGTGACAGTATTTCAACATTTGTAATATTGCCGCCGGAAACTGTTACGCGAACACGTATCGGTCCGTTGAAGCCCTGACCTGACCCTGTGTAAACTCTATCTTTTAGATTAGCATTTGCAATAGCAAACGAACCCGCTACATTTCCTCTTCTACCCTTAGTATTTCTTGTATCTTTCTTAACTGTAGACATTATAGCCTGCTGCTTAGAACCTGCTTTCCGTAGTGCGTCTGCAACTGCCTCTTTAATTGCATTCGAAGAAATAGTCGCACCCGATACAGAATCGACATTTACGTTGCCACTGTTCAAAATCTTACCTATGACAGCGGATGCTCTGCTGAAATATTCCGGTGTTTCTGTGTGAGATACAACTTTGATATCTGTCAGTTTTCCACCCTTAATGGTGATGCGGACAGTAAGAGGTCCACCATAGCCGGTAGCGGTACCCTCGTATTCTCCATCCTTAAGGCTATCTGTGGAAACTTCAGAACCAATTGCCTGAAATTCCTTTACAGCCTTCTCTGTAGCAGCGTTGTTCTTCTGTATGACTGTAACAGCTGAATATGCCATAACAACCGTAACGGTCACCGCCACACAAAAGGACAACACTCCCTTGATACTTGTTGTTGTCATCTTTCCCTCCTTTGAATAGTATGATAAATATTTATAAGTTAGACTTATATTACAAAAGTTAGTTTACTTTAACTAACTTTTGTGATATTTTACTTCATGCGGCATAAATGTGCAATGTTTTTTTTAGCCAATAGGGGGTGCGGACAAAAACCTGGACTCTAACAAGACTCGGAAAGGATTATTGGAATGTATTCGAAGAAACATGTAATGAAGGCACTGCGGTTATATAGAAAATGTGGATCAGCAACAGAAAGGGGGCTGTCGCACTAAATAGTACGACAGTCCCCTTTTCTTGCACTTTTTTGGAAGGCGTGTTCTGACGCATCTCTTGATGAAACCATTGGAAACAATGGCTTTTATCAAAAAATAAAAACCTCCGCCCCTATTAAGAGCGTTGACATAGGAAAACAAGCAGAAACCCAGTAAAATCAACGCTTTTAAGGGCAGAGGGCAAACAGGTTAGCTCAAAAATTGAATAACCAAGCGACAAAAGGGATGTTACCGCAAGGCAGCATCCCTTTTCGCATACGTCCACGCCGTAGATTTTGAGAAAAGTCTACGGCGTTTTTTCTGCCCAAATCTGAAAGGAGGTGCAGCCACAATGTACTTTACGAACGGCAGCAGCCGTGCGTTTGAAATGCTCATGCGGGGAAAGCCCGGCTTTGACCGCTACGAAAACGGCGGCTGTGCCGACTGTGAGGATTGCAATACCTGTCACTTTTACCGTCCGCATTGGAAGTACCAGTTCTGTGTGTATGCGGAATGTCCGTATGAGCCGGGCAAGCTGACCGCCCTCCGGCGCGGCACGGTGAAGTGAGCGAAAGGAGCTGATAACCTATGGCAGTATTTCGGGTGGAGCGCAACAGCGGGTACACCGTCATGTCAAACCACCATCTGCGAAACAAGGAGCTGACCTTGAAAGCCAAGGGGCTGTTGTCGCAAATGCTGTCCTTGCCGGAGGATTGGGACTATACCCTCGCAGGGCTGTCCCATATCAACCGTGAGAGCATCGACGCGATCCGCACCGCTGTATGGGAGCTTGAAAAAGCCGGATATATCCTGCGGCGGCAGGGACGCGATGAAAAAGGCAAAATGACTGCTATCGAATACACCATCTATGAGCAGCCGCAGCCGATGTTGGAAAATCCAATACCGGGTAAACCGATGTTGGAAAATCCGACAACGGATAATCCGACGTCGGAAAATCCAACGCAATTAAATAAAGATAGATCAAGAACTAACTTATCAAAGAAAGAAAAATCAATTACGGATCTATCAAGTACCGATTCCTTTCCCATCCTTTCCCCTGACCCCTCACCTTGCAGGACTGCGCCGGAACGGAAAGGAACGGAAGCGTTCAAACAGAGTGCCGTAGATATTTACCGTGAAATCATCATGGAGAATATCGAGTATGACACGCTCACGCAGGACCCGAAAATGGACAAGGAGCGTTTGGACGAGATCGTAGACCTTATGCTGGAAACTGTCTGCTCTGCGCGAAAGACGCTCCGCATCGCTGGCGACGATTACCCCGCCGAGCTGGTAAAGAGTAAATTCTTGAAGCTGAACAGCAGCCACATCGAGTTTGTCATGGACTGTATGCGGGAGAACACCACGAAGATCCGCAACATCAAGCAATATCTGCGGGCGGTGCTGTTCAACGCTCCGTCCACCATCGACAACTACTATACCGCCCTCGTCGCTCACGACATGGCAAGCCCTGATTGGGGCAAGCCGAAATCGGGCATCCCGGACTATTCCTGTTCGCCGGACGAGAGCCTATGAGAATGTGGCTGATCTGGCGGGTGCGCCCGCCCTGACTGCGGCAGAAAATCGAAAGGAGTGATAACCGTTGCAGGAAGAAGTAACCAGAAAGACGATTGCCCTTGCAATCAAAACGGCAAAGCTGGACGGAAAGGTGCTGCAAGCCGCGCTGCGGAAGCTCTTGCAGCTCTACCGCAAGGCAAGGGACACGCCCCATCGTGGCAGGCAAACGCTGAAACAGCTTATGCGGCACGGCACGGGCGTTTCCAATATCGAAATCACCGATGCGAATATCAAAGCCTTTGAAAGCACGGCGAAGAAATACGGCATTGACTTTGCGCTGAAAAAGGCAGATGACCGATACCTTGTGTTTTTCAAGGGACGGGACGCGGATGTGCTGACGGCGGCATTTCGGGAGTTTTCCAAGAAAAAGCTGGACAAGGAGCGCAAACCCTCTGTGCGGCGCGATCTTGCCGAGAAGAAAGCCGAAGCCGCGCAGACCGCCAAGCGGGATAAGGTGAAAAATATGGACAGGGGGATCGACCGATGAAGCCGGAAATCAAAAAGCAAATCATACTCCATCTTCCGTATCTCGCCTTTGTCTATCTGTTTGGAAAGGTCGGACAGGCGTTCCGGCTGGCGCAGGGCGCGGATCTGTCTGCAAAGCTGCTGCATATCGGGCAGGGCTTCTCCGCTGCCTTTGCCAGTGCCGCCCCCAGCTTCCATCCCACCGATCTGCTGATTGGGCTTGCCGCAGCCGTCATTATCCGGCTGGTGGTCTACTCCAAGCAGAAAAACGCCAAGAAATACCGCAAGGGCATGGAGTACGGCACGGCACGTTGGGGTACAGCGGCAGACATCAAGCCGTTCATTGATCCCGTCTTTGACAACAATGTGCTGCTGACGCAGACGGAACGGCTGATGATGTCCAACCGCCCCAAAGACCCAAAGAACGCGAGAAATAAGAATATTCTTGTTATCGGCGGCTCTGGCAGCGGAAAGACAAGGTTTTTCTGCAAGCCGAATATCATGCAGCTTCACAGCTCGTATGTCATTACTGACCCAAAAGGCAGCCTGATTTGCGAGGTAGGACAGCTTTTGCAGCGGGCAAAATATCGCATTGCCGTTCTCAACACCATCAACTTTTCCAAGAGTATGCACTATAACCCCTTTGCGTACTTGCGCACGGAGAAAGACATTTTGAAACTGGTCAATACCATCATCGTCAATACCAAGGGCGAGGGCGCACAAAGCACCGAAGATTTTTGGGTGAAAGCGGAGCGCCTTTATTACACAGCACTGATCGGCTATATCCACTACGAAGCGCCGGAAGAAGAAAAGAACTTCATCACCCTGCTTGACATGATAAATGCCAGCGACACCCGCGAGGACGACGAGGATTATAAAAATCCCGTGGATCTTCTGTTTGACCGATTGGAGGAACGCGAGCCGGAGCATTTTGCCGTGAAGCAGTACCGCAAATACAAATTGGCTGCGGGAAAAACCGCCAAGAGCATACTGATTTCCTGCGGAGCAAGGCTTGCACCTTTTGACATCAAGGAGCTGCGCGACCTGATGGCGTATGACGAAATGGAGCTTGATACCATTGGAGATAAGAAAACGGCGCTGTTTCTCATTATGAGCGACACCGATTCAACCTTTAACTTTGTTATTGCCATTCTGCAATCCCAGCTCACAAATCTGCTGTGCGATAAGGCCGACGATGTGTACGGCGGGCGGCTGCCCGTCCATGTGAGGTTTATCCTCGACGAGTTTGCCAACATTGGACAGATCCCACAGTTTGACAAGTTAATTGCCACCATCCGAAGCCGTGAAATATCGGCTTCTATTATTTTGCAGTCGCAAAGCCAGCTCAAAGCGATCTATCGGGATAACGCCGATACGATTGTAGGCAACTGCGACACCATGCTGTTTTTAGGCGGTAAGGAGAAAACCACCCTGAAAGAAATCTCGGAGATATTGGGCAAGGAAACCATCGACAGCTTCAATACCTCAGAGAATCGGGGCAAGGAAATCTCCCACGGCTTAAATTATCAAAAATTAGGAAAGGAGCTGATGACGCAGGACGAAATCGCAACGATGGACGGCGGAATGTGTATCTTGCAGCTACGCGGTGTGCGCCCGTTTTTCTCCAAGAAGTACGACATCACCAAGCACCCGCGCTATAAGTACCTGTCCGACGCCGACAAGAAAAACACCTTTGATGTAGAACGCTACATTCGGGTGCAGCGAAAAAAGAAGAAACATCCCTCGGCGTTGATTGCGCCGGAGGAACCGTTTGACCTCTATGAGATTGAGCTGTCCGACGAGGACGCTGATTTTACCGCCGCAGAATAACGCGGCAAAAGGAGCTGTTTATGGAACTCTCGAATTATCAGGCATTTATGGAATGTATGCGCAAATGGGAAAAGATTGGCTGCAACATCCTCTGCGGTCTTGCTCTTTTGGAGCAGATGCAGGATTGTGACAGGCGCGGTGTCCCCTATACGGACATCGACATTGAAGCGGTTTCGCAGGAGGTAGCCTACCGTCTCATGATGTCGCATGACAGGCTGTATGCACTCGCCCTGTACGAATGGACAGAGCAGCACTTCGCCCAGAACGACGATACTTCCGATGCCGCAGCCGGAGAAAACGGCTGCGATTTTTCTACACACAACAACTCAACATGATTTTATGGAGGTACGAATATGGCATTTTTCAATAGCGCAGTTGATGTTTTGCAGACCCTCGTGATCGCGCTCGGCGCAGGCCTTGGCATTTGGGGTGTGATTAACCTCTTGGAGGGCTATGGCTCGGACAACCCCGGTGCCAAAAGCCAGGGCATGAAACAGCTCATGGCGGGCGGCGGCGTTGCTCTGATTGGCGGCGTTCTTGTTCCGCTGCTCTCCGGCCTGTTCAGCTAACTGATTCTGAAATACACCGCCGCGCCGTCCCTCTAACCGGGGGCGGCGCGGGAAAGGAGGTGCTGCCTTTTGATTATTGATTGGCTGGAGGAATGGTTTAAGGGCGTTCTGATCGACGGAATCATCAGCAACCTGTCGGGGCTGTTCGATACGGTGAATACAAAGGTGGGTGAAATTGCCGCTGATGTCGGAGCGACGCCGCAGGGCTGGAACTCCGGCATTTTCAATATGATCCGCAACCTGTCCGAATCCGTCATTATCCCGATTGCGGGTGCAATTCTCGCATTTGTAATGACCTACGAGCTGATCCAGATGGTGACAGAGAAAAACAATCTGCACGACATTGACACCTTTATGTTCTTCAAATGGGTGTTCAAAACCTACGCGGCTGTTCTGATCGTCACGAACACTTGGAATATCGTCATGGGCGTTTTTGACGCGGCGCAGCAGGTCGTCAATCAGAGCGCAGGCGTGATAATCGGGAATACCAACATTGACATAGATTCCCTTGTGGGCGATCTGCAAACGTCGCTGGAAGCTATGAGCCTTGGCGGACTGATTGGACTGTGGTTTCAATCCCTGTTTGTCGGGCTGTCGATGAACATTCTTTCCATCTGCATTATGCTGGTGGTCTACGGGAGAATGATTGAAATATATCTTGTGACCTCGCTGGGACCCATCCCGCTTGCTACCATGACAAACGGAGAATGGCGCAATGTCGGGCAAAATTATCTGAAATCTCTGCTGGCGCTGGGCTTTCAGGCGTTCTTGATTATGGTGGTCGTGGGCATTTACTCGGTCTTGATCCAGAGCATTTCCGCGACGGGCGACGTGTCCGGCGCAATCTGGCTGGCAATGGGCTATACGGTGCTGCTGTGCTTTTGCCTGTTCAAAACGGGCAGTATGGCAAAGGCCGTGTTCAGCGCCCATTGACGAAGGGCTTGCCTATCGGAACGTACAACATCATTTACGCAGACCCACCGTGGCGCTATGAGCAGAGAAAGGTGCAGGGCGCGGCGGAAAATCACTATCCCACCATGAGCATTGACGAGCTTTGCGCCCTGCCTGTGCCGGAGCTGGCAGCGAAAGACTGCGCCCTGTTCCTCTGGGCGACCTTTCCGCAGCTTCCCGAAGCCCTGCGGCTGATCCGCGCATGGGGCTTTCGGTATAAAACCGTGGCGTTCGTCTGGCTCAAACGCAACCGCAAAAGTCCGTCATGGTTTTACGGTATGGGCTACTGGACACGCAGCAATGCGGAAATCTGTCTGCTGGCGACCAAGGGCAAACCCAAACGGCAGTCGGCAGGCGTACATCAGTTTATCATCAGTCCCATTGAGCAGCACAGCAAAAAGCCGGATGAAGCGCGGAACAAAATTCTTGCGCTCATGGGCGATCTGCCCCGCGTGGAGCTGTTCGCCCGGCAGAAAACGCCGGGCTGGGACGCATGGGGCAATGAAATTGCAAGCGATATTACGCTTGCGGAAAGGAGTTAGCGTATGGCCTATGTAAACGTGCCAAAGGATTTGACGAAAATCAAATCCAAGGTGCTTTTCAATTTGACAAAGCGACAGCTTATTTGTTTTGGGCTGGCGGCGCTCATGGGAGTGCCGCTTTTCTTTTTGCTCAAAGGCGGCATCGGGACGACGGCTGCGGCAATGGTGATGATCGTTGTCATGCTCCCCGGTTTTCTGCTTGGGGTGTATGAGAAGAACGGGCAGCCCCTTGAAGTGGTAGGGCGGCAGATTATAGAAAGCTGCTTTCTGCGACCCAAGGAGCGCCCCTATCAGACCGTCAACGCATACGACGCCCTTGTGCGTCAATATCAAATGGAACAGGAGGTAAAGGCGATTGTCGAAAAGAGCAGACAGCGCGGAAGTAAAAAGCATGGCGGACAAGCCCAAGCTCACCCGCGCCGAAAGAAAACAGATTGAAGTCGTCATTCGTAAATATCGCGGTGACGGCAAGCCCCATACCGCGCAGGACACGATACCCTATCAGATCATGTACCCGGACGGCATCTGCTATCTCGGAAACAGGCACTATTCGCAGAGCATTGAGTTTTTTGACATCAACTATTTGCTCGCGCAGCCTGACGATCAGACGGCTATTTTTGAATATCTCTGCGATCTGTATAACTATTTGGATTCTTCCATCCATGTGCAGTTCACCTATCCCAACCGCAAGTCCGATCGGGAGCAGCTTGCTCAGAGCTTTGAAATGCCGCCCTGCAATGACGGTTTAGACCCGATCCGGCAGGAGCAGACGGACATTCTCAAGCGGCAGCTTGCCCGCGGCAACAGCGGCAGCGTGAAAACCAAATACATTACCTATACCATTGAAGCCGATAACCTCAAGGCGGCACGGGCAAGGCTGTCGCGTATCTCGCTGGATATTCAGGGCTACTTCAAAATCATGGGTGCGGTGTCCCGTGTGCTGGACGGCAAGGAGCGTTTGGAGGTGCTGCACGGCATCATGCACCCGGATGGAGAACGCTTCAACTTTGACTGGAAGTGGCTTGCCGCTGGCGGGCTTTCCACCAAGGACTTTATCGCGCCGTCCTCCTTTGCGTTCAAGAACAGCCGTATGTTCCAGATGGGCGGCAAGCTCTGCGCTGCAAGTTTTTTGCAGATCATTACGCCGGAGCTGACCGACCGCATATTGACCGATTTTCTTGATACGGACAGTAGCCTTGTCGTCAATGTCCATATTCAGGCATTGGAGCAGACAGAAGCCGTAAAAATGGTGAAGCGGAAAATCACAGATCTTGACGCTATGAAAATTCAGGAGCAGAAAAAAGCTGTCCGGGACGGCTACGATATGGATATTCTGCCGTCCGACCTTGCCACCTACGGCGGCGAAGCTAAAAAGCTGCTGAATGAGCTGCAAAGCCGGAATGAACGGTATTTCCTGCTGACGTTCCTTGTCCTGAATTACGGCGACACCAAACGCAAGCTGGAAAACGATGTGTTCCGTGCCGCTGGCGTGGCACAGAAATATAACTGCACCCTGACGCGGCTGGACTTCCAGCAGGAGCGCGGGCTTGTGTCCTCGCTGCCGCTGGGTGAAAACCAAATCCATATCACGCGGGGCATGACGACATCGGCGGTGGCGATCATCGTCCCCTTTGTGACGCAGGAGCTATTTCAAGGCGGCGATTCCCTCTATTACGGGCTGAACGCCAAATCCGGCAACATGATTATGCTTGACCGCAAAAATGCGCGTTCGCCCAACGGCCTTGTATTCGGCACACCGGGCGGCGGCAAATCATTCTCCTGCAAACGGGAAATGATCGGTGTGCTGCTGAAAACCCACGATCATGTGCTGGTATGCGACCCGGAGGGCGAGTATGCGCCGCTGGTAAAGCTGCTGCATGGACAGATCATCAAGCTCTCGCCAACCAGCCGCGACTACCTGAATCCGCTGGACATCAACCTAAATTATTCGGAGGACGAAAACCCGCTGGCGCTCAAATCCGATTTTGTGCTGTCCCTCTGTGAGCTGATTATGGGCGGCAAGACCGGGCTGGAAGCCATCGAGCGCACCGTAATCGACCGCGCTGTGCAGCGTATCTATCAGCCCTACTTTGCAGACCCGCGCCCGGAAAATATGCCGATTCTCTCCGACCTCCACGCCGCGCTGACGGCGCAGCATTTGCCGGAAGCCGACCGCGTGGCGCAGGCGCTTGACCTGTATGTGTCGGGATCGCTCAATTTTTTCAACAACCGAACGACGGTTGACATTGACAACCGCTTTGTCTGCTTTGACATCAAGGAGCTGCCGAAGAACCTGAAAAAGCCGGGGATGTTGGTGATTCAGGATCAGGTTTGGAATCGCGTCACCCGCAACCGCAACACAGGCGTATCGACGTGGTACTACGCGGACGAATTTCATTTGCTTTTGAAAGAGCCGCAGACCGCAGCATACAGCGCGGAGATCTGGAAGCGTTTCAGGAAATGGGGCGGTGTGCCGACGGGTGCGACGCAGAACGTCAAGGATCTGCTGTCCAGCCCGGAAATCGAAAATATTCTGGAAAATTCAGACTTCATCTGTATGCTCAACCAAGCGGCGGGCGACCGCAAAATTCTTGCTGAACGTCTGAATATCTCGCCGGAGCAGCTAAAGTTCGTCACCAACTCCCCACCCGGCGAAGGACTGCTGTTCTTTGAAAATGTGATCCTGCCCTTTGCAGATAAGTTCCCACGGGACACCGAGCTTTACCGCATCATGTCCACCAAGCCAAGCGAGGTGAACGGCGTATGACGATGGAGCTTGATACCATTCTCTGCGGCGACAGTCTGAATATGCTGAAAGCTCTGCCGGAGAGCAGCATTCATTGCTGCGTGACCTCGCCGCCCTACTACGGGCTGCGGGATTACGGCATGGACGCGCAGATCGGGCGGGAAGCCACGCCGGAGGAATATATTTCGCGGCTGACAGCGGTATTCCGTGAGGTGCGCCGGGTACTGCGCCCGGATGGGACCTTGTGGGTAAATATCGCGGACAGCTATTGCGGCACAGGCAGCAAGGGCGATACCCGCGACCCCAAATATCCGCAGGGACGCAATGGGCAGAACATTTCTCTCTGCCAAGCGGTGCGGGGCTGCAAGCAAAAGGACATGATCGGGATTCCGTGGATGCTGGCCTTTGCGCTCCGCGCCGACGGCTGGTATCTGCGCAATGACGTGATCTGGGCAAAGGGAAACCCTATGCCGGAGAGTACCAAAGATCGCTGCACCCGCAGCCATGAGCATATTTTCATGCTCACCAAGAGCAGACGCTATTTCTATGACTGGCTTGCCATTGCCGAACCCATTGCCCCCACGACCGCCCTGCGCAAAAAGGCAGGGCGCGGCGTGGGCAAGTATTCCGCTCCCGTGCCGGGACAGCCGCAGACACAGAATATCAATAAGCCGAGGGAAAAAGGCAGCATCACCGATGACATGATCTCGCCCGTCCGGGCAAAGCGCGATGTGTGGTTTATCAACACCGTGCCTTACGAGGGCGGGCATTTTGCCGCCTATCCGCCCTTGCTGGCGGAAACCTGTATTCTGGCGGGCTGTCCCAAGGGCGGTATTGTCCTTGACCCGTTTATGGGCAGCGGCACAACGGGGCTTGCGGCGAAGCGGCACGGCAGGCATTACATCGGCATTGAACTGAACACGGAGTTTTGTTCCCTTGCACGGGAACGGATCGGAGGTGATACCCATTGAAAGAATTTAAGCCCCGCGATAAGCTCACCCAGCGCATGACCCGCGACGGCGCGGTGCTGGACAATCAGACCACGGGTGAAGAAATCCATATTTCCGAGCACGACGCGGAAAAACAGCTTTCCCCGAATGGGCAGCCTGTCCAGATGGGGAAACGCGATGCACCTATGAATCCGGCAGAGGATGTCCCCAAGCACGGGCGGCAGCTCCGCCCACAGGAGCAAAAAGAGCCGGAAAAGGAGCAGCCCAAACCGCAGCAGCCAAGCACCGAGCCGTTTCAGCCGCAGGGCGGCAGCCCCATTTCCCATATCCCGCAGGACATTCCAACGTCCGCTGCGCCGGGCGGTACAGCGGAAAAGCTCTTTGACCGTGCGGCCGCAGAGCATGATGCGCACAAGGCGCGGCAGGCAGCGCGGATGTCCCGCGACGCGGCGCAGCAGCGGTATTCTGCATCCCGTTTGCAGTTTTCCGAGGAAGAACGCGCTGCGCCGGAGCTGCACAAGCATATCCACCGTGCGGAAAAGGCCGCCGACAAGCTGGATGCGGCGCAGGCAGCGATTCCCAAGAAACGGGTGCTGCGCAAGGAACGTGTCTTTGATGAAGCCAGCGGCACAGCCAAGACCAAGCTGCGCTTTGATACCGTGGATAAGTCCCCGCCCAAGCTGAAACCGAATCCGTTAGGTCGTCCGCTGCGGGAGGTCGCAGTACAGGCGCACGGAAAAATCCATGAGGTCGAGCATGAGAACGTCGGTGTGGAAAGCGGGCATAAAGCCGAAGAACTTGCCGAGCATGGCGCAGGCGGTGCAATTCGCTGGGAGCGCCGTCACCGCAAGCTGAAACCCCACCGCGCTGCGGAAAAGGCCGAGCGCAAAGCCGTAAATGCCAATGCAGAATACCTCTACCAAAAGGCGCTGCATGATAACCCTGAAATGCTCTCCGGCAATCCGCTCAATCGCTTTTTCCAGAAGCAGCGGTTAAAACGGGAGTACGCCAAGGCTGCAAGAACGGCAAAGGCTGCGGGCAGCACCGCGCAGGCAACCGCCAAAAGCGCCGAAAAAACCGCAGAAGCCACAGCGACGGCAGCGAAAAAAGCGGCAGAAAAGGCAAAGGAAGCAGCCGAGTTCGTTGCCCGCCATTGGAAAGGTGTGCTGGTCGTTCTGGCTGGTTTTCTGCTGATTGTCATGCTGATCGGCGGGCTGCAATCCTGCTCTGCGCTGGTGGGTGCGGCTGGCGGCGGTGTGGCTGCATCCAGCTATCAGTCGGAGGACGCGGACATTCTTGCCGCCGAAGCCGCCTACTGCGCGTTGGAAGCCGAGCTGCAAGAATATCTCGACACCTATGAACGCACCCACGATTACGACGAGTACCATTATGACCTTGACGAGATCAAGCACGATCCCTATGTCCTGGCATCGATCCTCTCTGCGCTGCATGACGGCGCATGGACGGCAAGCGAGGTGCAAGGGACGCTGCAAATGCTCTTTGAAAAACAATATATTCTCACAGAAACCGTCGTGACTGAGGTACGCTACCGCACCGTTACCCGGACGGACAGCGAGGGCAATGAGTATGAGGTAGAAGTTCCGTATAACTATTACATCTGCACCGTAGAACTGGAAAACTTCGACCTCTCGCATATCCCTGTCTATATCATGGACGAAGAAACGCTGTCCAAATATGCGCTGTATATGTCGGTGCTGGGCAACAAGCCGGAGCTGTTCGGGGATAGCGAGTATATCCCCAAGTACATCACAAACCGCCCGGAGGGATATGAGATCCCGCCCTCTGCAATGGAGGACGAAACCTTTGCCGCCGTTATCACAGAAGCAGAAAAGTATTTGGGGTACCCCTATGTGTGGGGCGGCAGCAGCCCGTCCACCTCCTTTGACTGCTCCGGCTTTGTGAGCTGGGTGCTGACAAACAGCGGCGTGTGCAATACGGGCAGGCTGGGTGCACAAGGGCTTTACAACATTTCCACCCCTGTTTCCAACCCGCAGCCGGGCGATCTCGTGTTTTTCGTCGGAACATACGATACTCCGGGCGTTAGCCATGTGGGAATCTACGTCGGCAATTCCATGATGATCCATTGCGGAGATCCGATCTCTTATTCCAACCTGAACAGCAGCTATTGGCAGGCGCATTTCTACGCCTACGCCAGACCGCCGTACAGCTAAGGAGGGCGGCTATGCTGACGCTGATTCCTGTTTCTCTTGCGCAGGCGAACGAGTTTGTGCGGCAGCATCACCGCCACCACAAGCCCGTTGCCGGACACAAGTTTTCCATTGGCTGCGCTGAAAATGGGCGGCTTTGTGCCGTTGCCATTGTGGGACGGCCTGTGAGCTGCTATTTGGACGACGGCTTTACGCTGGAGGTCAACCGCCTGTGCAGCGATGGCACGAAGAACGCTTGCAGTATCCTCTATGCGGCAGCGGCACGGGCTGCGCGGGCGATGGGCTACCGCAAAATTATCACCTACACCTTAGACACCGAAAGCGGCGCGAGCTTACGCGCCGCAGGCTGGACGAACGCCGGACTTGCGGGCGGCAAGGCATGGACAGGCAGCCGCCGTCCTGCCCAGCCGCTCTATCCGGCACAAATGAAATACCGCTATGAAAAGCGGCTGAATGGAGGTTGAGCTTATCAATATTGTTTCCTTTGGGGGCGGTACGAACAGCGCGGCAATGCTGGTCGGGCTGCATCAACATGGCATTCCCGTCGATTTGATTTTGTTTGCCGATACAGGCGCAGAGCAGCCGCACACCTATTGCTTCATTGAAACGATGAACGAATGGCTTGCAGCACACAATATGCCCTCTATCATCACCGTAGAGAATGTAGACCGCTTTGGAAATCGGCTGTCCCTTGAAACAGAGTGCTTGCGCTCTCAAACGCTGCCCTCGATTGCCTACGGGTATAAGAGATGTTCACAAAAGCACAAGATCGCACCGCAGGGAAAATTCTGCAATAACTATCCTCCGTGCCGTGCGGTGTGGGCATCCGGCGAGCGCGTGACCCGCTTCCTCGGCTACGATGCAGGCGAGATCAGACGGTACAATCATTCCAAGACATACGACGCGAAAGACAAAAAGTATCATAATCGTTATCCTCTGATTGAATGGGGATGGAGCAGGACGGATTGCGTCCGGGTATTGGAAGCGGCAGACTTGCCGCAGCCCGGAAAATCCTCCTGCTTTTTTTGCCCCAGCATGAAGCGGGAGGAAATTATGCTGCTGAAAGAACAGCATCCTGATTTATATGCCCGTGCGATTGCCATTGAGGACAACGCCCGTCCTCGGCTGGAAAAAGTGAAAGGTTTGGGGCGCAATTACGCATGGAAAGACCGATTCGGAAAGGAGTAATTACCTATGGCTATGAGCAAAATTGACCGCATTGACCGCGAAATCGAAAAGACCCGCGGCAAAATCACCGAGTACCAAAACAGGCTGAAAGAGCTGGAAGCCCAGCGCACCGAGCAGGAGAACTTTGAAATCGTCAATCTTGTCCGCTCTATGTGCATGAGCCGCGACGAGCTGATGAACTTCCTGCGCGGCGGCGGCAACGACGCGCCGCCCGTGGAAACCGCCTATCACGAACAGGAGGACATGACCGATGACGAGGAATAAGCATTTTCGCTCTGTATTCGCCGCGCTGCTCTGTGCGGTGCTGTGCATGACGGCCTTTGCCACCGTCGCTTATGCGGACGGCGGCGACTACTACGATGACGAGCTGCCGCCCGAAACATGGCAGGAGGAAACACAGCCGGAGGACACCACGATTGTCCCCGGCACTCCGTTCACCGAGGACGGCATCGCCGCAACCCGCGATCTTCTCTATGATAAACACACCAATAAGCAGTTTATCACCGTAGAAACCCGAAATGGGCATACGCTGTATATCGTCATTGACTATGACAAGCTGCTGGACGAGGACGAAGAACGCTATCAGACATACTTCTTGAATCCCGTGGACGAAGCCGACCTGATGGCGCTGCTGGAGGACGACAGCCAGAATACGCCTGTTGTCTGCTCCTGCACCGAAAAATGCACCGCTGGCAAGGTCAATACGAACTGCGCCCTCTGCAAAACGGATATGACAAATTGTGCCGGAAAGGAAGTGACGCCGGAGGAAACAGAACAGCCCGACGAGCCTATGCCGGAGAAGAAAAACAATATGGGCGGCATCCTGATCCTTGTGCTGTTCCTTGCTGCGGGTGGCGGCGGTGCGCTGTGGTACTTCAAGCTGCGCAAGCCGAAGTCCAGCGTCAAGGGCAGCGACGAGCTGGACGAGTTCGATTTTGACGAGGATGACGAAGCCGAAGAATACGAGGATGATGAGGACGCAGGCAGCGCCCGCGATCCCGATGAACAGGAGAATGAAGAATGAGTGTTTTGATTATTTGTGAAAAGCCCTCCGTGGCAAAAACCGTTGCCCTTGCGCTGGGCGCTGCGGAGCAAAAGGACGGGTATCTTTCCGGCGACGGGCTGCTGGTGTCATGGTGCATCGGACATCTTATCAGCATGGCCGACGCGGGCAGCTATGACGAGCGATACAAAAAGTGGCGCTATGAGGATCTTCCCATTCTGCCGCAGACATGGAAATATGCCCCTACTCCCGGCAAGGAAAAGCAGCTTGCCGTTCTGAAAGAGCTGCTGCACCGCAGCGACGTTTCCGAGGTGGTGAACGGCTGCGACGCCGGGCGCGAGGGTGAGCTGATTTTCCGCTTTGTCTATGAACAGGCTGGATGCACGAAGCCCTTTTCCCGCCTTTGGATTTCCTCAATGGAGGACAGCGCCATCCGCGAGGGCTTTGCCGGACGCAGAGCCGGAACGGAATACGACGCGCTGTATCAATCGGCGCTGTGCCGTGCGCGGGCAGACTGGCTTGTGGGCATCAATGCGACGCGGCTTTTCTCCGTGCTGTATCACAAGACCCTGAATGTGGGACGGGTGCTGTCGCCTACGCTGAATCTGCTGGTGGAGCGCGACGGAAAAATTACGATGTTCCACAAGGAGAAATACCACATCGTACATATCGGCTGCGGCGGCGTGGACGCGGAAAGTGAACATATTTCCGACGCTGCCGCTGCGGATGCGCTGAAAACGGCTTGCGAAGCGTCGCAGGCCGTTTGCGTTTCTCTCAAAAAGGAAAAGAAAACCGCGCTGCCGCCGAAGCTCTTTGACCTCACTTCTTTGCAGCGGGAAGCCAACCGCGTTTACGGCTTTACTGCCAAGCAGACCCTTGACTATGCGCAAAGCCTGTATGAAAAGCGGTTCCTGACCTATCCCCGCACCGACAGCAATTATCTCACCGAGGATATGGCGCAGACGGCAACTGACCTTGTTGCGGCGCTGCTGCCCGTGCTTCCCTTTATGCAGGGCGCAGAGCTTACGCCGGAGATCGGGCGCGTCATCAACAGCGCCAAGGTTTCCGACCACCACGCGATTATCCCCACGGCGGCCTTTGCAGGCAACGGCTTTGACGGACTGCTGGAGAGCGAAAAGAAGCTGATGTCCCTTGTCTGCTGCAAGCTGCTGTGCGCCGTTGCAGCGCCGCAGGAGTATGAAACCGTTACGGCGGTTTTTGACTGCGGCGGCAAGCCGTTTACCGCCAAGGGCAAAACGATCCTGATGGCAGGCTGGAAAGACATTGACGCCCGTTTTCGCGCCGCGCTCAAAGCAAAGCCGGACGAGGACAGCGCAGAGGATACGGCGCTGCCGGAACTTTCCGAGGGGCAGATTTTTGAAACGGTCACGGCTTCTGTTTCCGAGCATTACACCACGCCGCCCAAGCCCTACACCGAGGATTCGCTTCTGTCCGCAATGGAGAACGCGGGCAAGGAGGATATGCCGGAAGATGCGGAACGGCAAGGGCTGGGAACTCCGGCAACGCGGGCAGCGATGATCGAAAAGCTGCTCTCTGCCGGATTTGTCGAGCGCAAGGGCAAAAGTCTTGTGCCGACCAAGGACGGCATCAATCTCCCTGTCATCCTGCCGGATCTGCTGAAATCGCCGCTGCTCACCGCTGAATGGGAAAGCCGCCTGACGGAGATCGCCAAGGGCAAGGACGATTCGCAGCGATTCATGCAGGACATTGAGGATATGACACGGGAGATGGTGAAGCGGCATTCCCACATCACCGAGGACGGAAAAAAGCTGTTTGCGCCGGAAAAGGAAGCAGTCGGCATCTGCCCCCGCTGCAAAAGCCCTGTCTATGAGGGCAAGAAGAATTTCTACTGCTCTGACCGCTCCTGCCGCTTTGTCATGTGGAAGAATGACAAGTTCTTTGAAAGCCGGAGAACCGTCTTTTCCAAGAAGATCGCCGCCGCACTCCTAAAGGACGGCAAGGCGAAAGTCAAGGGGCTGTACTCCGAGCGCACGGGCAAAACCTATGACGGGACGGTGCTGCTGTGTGATACGGGAGAAAAGTATGTGAATTACCGTATCGAGCAGAGAAAATGATCCGGCTGAATGACGCGCAGCATCGCAGAGTGAAAAAGCTGACCCGCTGCCATTGCGCCAACAATGTGCGCGGGTGCTGTCTGCTGCTGGACGACGGCGATCCGTGCGTCTGTGTGCAGGCCATCAGCTATTCGCTGCTCTGCCGATACTTCCGGGAAGCGGTGCTGCCCGCAGACCGGGAGCTATGCGCGGATCTTGCAGCCACGGCGGACACCCGCAAGAAATGTGAGCTGTGCGGCAAGCCCTTTCCCGCCCGCAGCAACCGTGCAAAATACTGTGACCGCTGTGCGCCCTATGCTGCCCGGCGCAATGCAGCCGAGCGCAAACGCCGCCAGCGGGCAAAGGCGCGGTGTGTCACGGTTTAGGCGTTTCAAAAGCCTTGCGGCAAGCGGTTTTCCAGACACGCTTTTGGAGTATGCAGGGTATTCCTATGGAAACTACGGAAAACGGCTTTGAAAGCGTGACAGAACGCATTTTACGGAGATAAAAGAACGATTCAGTAACGCAGCAAGCATAGGGAGTGTGGCTACAACTCCCGAAAATCGCCGTCCGGCACAGACCGGGCGGCGATTGCTTGTTGGGATAGTCCCAAACCCTTATGTCAGAAAGGAGCGCAGACGTGGACGAACACCTTTTGGAAGTATATCTTATCAACACCGCACGGCATACCGAGGAAACGCCTGTTGCGGAATGGGTATCGCTGCCCACCGACGCCGAAACGATGAAAGCTGTTTTTGAACGGCTGGGCGTAGACGGGAGCGACACGGAACAGTATCAGGTATCTGCCTTTCATTCCTCTCTGGACGGGTGGAGTGAAGCCTTGAAGCCCAGCGAAAGTCTGGACGATTTGAACTATCTTGCCGCGTTGCTCACCCAGCGCAGCAACGAGGAACGCGACAAGTTTGCCGCTGCCGCACAGTATGGCGACCATGCGGCAAGCGCGGCGGACTTAATCAACCTGACGCACAATCTGGACTGCTACTGGCTTTATCCCACCGTACACAATTCCGACGATTACGGGCATTACCTCATTGACGATCTGGACGAACTGGAATTGCCGGATGCCGCCAAGAGGTTCTTTGATTACAAGAGCTATGGGCGCGAAGCGGTTAAAGAGGATCGCGGCAGTTTTACCGATTATGGCTATGTCTACAACAACGGCAACGATTATGCGGAGTGGTATAAAGCCAACCAAGTACCGCAGGAATATCGCCTGACTGCGCAGCCCAGCCCCCAGCGGGATATGGACGAGCTGCCGCAGGGCGCGGCGCTGCCCGCAGAGCCGATTCCCGTGCGTCCGTTGGTGCTGAACGCCACCAACACGCAGGGCAGAATCAAGGAGATCACCGAGCATTTGGAGCAGGGCGTACAGGAGGTTTTTGAAAGTGAGAGGTATCGGGATTATCTGAAAGCCATGTCCCGCTTCCACAATTACAGCTTGAACAATACGCTGCTGATCGTCATGCAGAAGCCGGACGCATCCCTTGTCGCAGGCTACGGAAAGTGGCGCGACGAATTTGAACGCCATGTCAAATCCGGCGAAAAGGGCATCAAAATCCTTGCACCCGCACCCTATAAAATCAAAAAGGATGTGGCGAAAACTGACCCGGACACCGGGCAGCCCGTGATCGGCGCAGACGGTAAGCCCATCACGGAGCAGCAGGAGGTGACGATCCCGGCGTTCAAGGTGGTGTCGGTATTTGATGTGAGCCAGACCGAGGGCAAGGAGCTTCCCGATATTGCCGTGGACGCGCTCACGGGCAATGTGGAACAGTACGAGGATTTTTGGCGAGCCTTGAAGCTGACCTCTCCCGTTCCCGTGACACTTGAAAAAATCGACGGCAGCGCACACGGCTATTATGACCTTGCAGAAAAGCGCATTGCCATTGACGGCGGCATGAGCGAGCTGCAAACCATTAAGACGGCGATCCATGAGATTGCCCATGCCAAGCTGCACGATATTAACCTGAACGCGCCGGAGCAGGCGGAGCGCCCCGACCGCAGCACCCGCGAGGTGCAGGCGGAAAGCGTTGCCTATACGGTGTGCCAGCATTTCGGGCTGGACACGTCAGACTACTCCTTTGGCTACGTCGCCGGGTGGAGCAGCGGCCGCGATATTAAGGAGCTGAGAGCATCCCTTGAAACTATCCGCACCGCCGCCAGCGAGCTTATTTCCGAAATCGAGGGGCATTTTGCAGAGCTTCAGGCGCAGCACACCGCAGAGCAGGAACAGGCTGCTGCGCAGGATGTGCCGGAGAACACCTTTTCCATTTATCAGCTTAAAGACGGCGACGCAACGCGGGATCTCCGATTTGAGCCGCTGGAACAGGTAAAGGCCGCCGGGCTGCGTGTTGACCGCGAAAATTATGAGCTGGTCTATACCGCACCCCTCTCCGACACGGACACGCTGGAGGACATTTTCGTTCGCTTCAATATGGACAGGACGCAGGATTTTACCGGGCATAGCCTTTCCATGTCCGATGTCATTGTGCTGCATCGCGGCGAGCAGGAAACGGCGCACTATTTGGATCGCGGCGGCTATACCGAAGTGCCGGAGTTTTTACAGCCGGAGCAGACCGCGCAGCAGGAAGCACAGGTTGACGCCCCGCCAGTGGAACGACCGCTGACAGAGTTACAGAAACAGGCTGTTGAAATTGCCAAGCGGTATGAAACGCTTTCCATGCAGGAGAAAATCGGCGTGATCGCGCAGGCGTTCGGCTGCACGTCCGGCACGATTGAAACCTCGCCCTGCACAGGAAAATGGCGCGGCACAAGCGATATTTCCATTCGCTTTGATAATGGCAGCTCTCTGTTTTTAGGCAACCACATGACGCGGCAAGCCAAAACCAAAAAGGTACAGCAGGAGCTTGTCGATAGCGCATTGGTGCGGTATAACCCTGAAATCATCCGCGTTGCAAAGGAAACTGCTTATGCCGCCCTCAAAGAACGCGAGCTTCAGGACAATGCCATTGCCGGAGAAAAGGGCTTGAAGCCCTACACGCTGCTGAATGTGGAGTTCAACGACGGCGCAGATCAGCAAAGCAGCGGTTACATAGGCTGGTACTATGTGACGTTGGCGGTGGACGGAAAAATCTGCACGCATTTGGAAACAGGCTTGAATCACGACATCGCATCCGGCAGCGTAAGCCCGACGCCCACGCGGGAAAATTACTACGCAGCCGGAGCGCTGAAAGAAAGTGATGTGGACTATGTTTTCAACAACGTCGGCTTTTCCTCTGCTTCCGGCCTTTACTCTCTGCATCTCAGCGACACCGCACGGGGACGCGCCGAATTGGAGCTTGCGAAAAAGCTGATCGACGATTACTGCCGCGAAGAATTTCATTCCGGCGCAGATTTCAGCGACCTGTCCGCCGTTGGTATTGGACACACGACCGTTACGGATGATGAAATCCCCATTCAGGCATACGCAAATCTGGCGGACTTCCGCATTGAAAAATATTTGGGTGATGTGCTGATTGAAAGCCGACAGTATGAATCGCTGGCTGCGCTGATCCAAGGCGAGCTGAACGATTTGGAGTTTGGCGACCTGACCTATGCCAGCGACGAGCAGATTGCCATGTTCCATGCCCAAGAGGAAGCGTCCGGCAAGGAAGCACCCTCTCTTGATCCTGCGGTACAGCCTGTCGTGACGATTCTTTGGAGCGAAAGCGAGAAGCTGCAAGAGGGTGAACAGCTTCCGCTTGCCCGCGCCGATGCACTCTTTAAGGCATTGGACGATGAAAAGCGCTCTGAGCGCGAGAAGCCCGGTTACACAGGCGGCTGGTACGATAAAACCAAATTCCGCATTGACTGCACATTCCACGGGGAACGTGACAGCTACGAGGGGCGGCAGGACTTTGGCGACGGGGACGGCGCTCTGATCGACCATATCCAAGCCTATCACGAATACTACGCCAAGGACGAAAACTGGAAAAACTTTGTGCTGCACAACGAGGGTACGGAAGCGTGGGAAAAGGACAAGGCCAAGCGTGAAACGCTTCTCACCGAGTTTGTACCGTATATGCGGCTACATTGCAATCTCACCGAGCAGGAGCGCACCGCTGCGGATATGCTGGAAAATGGAGAAGCCCTGACGCCGGAGCAGACAGCATATTTTCATGCGGTTCTTGCCTATGTGGACGCTTGCCGGGAAAAGCTGAACGCGGGCGATTATCACTTGCCCGATCCACCGCAGCTTTCCGATTTTGATAAAGAGCTTCAGGACTACAAAGCCCATGCAGAAAGTGAGATCGCACAGGAAGCCGAAGCCGCAGGCATGACCGTGGAGGAATATGCCGCCAATGGCTACGAGCCGCAGGAGCAGCCCGCCGACGTACAGGAGCAGCCGGAGAAAGCGCCGTCCGCAGATACCGCGCCGGAGCAAGCCGCTGTCATGTATTACACCATCAATGAGGGCGCTGCCCGCCGTGCCAACGATGCAAACAGCTACCGCGACTACGCCGCAGGCAGCGCCACCGCCGAATATCGGCAGATGGTAGATCAGGCTGCGGCGATTGCACAGCGGCAGAAAGAGCGCGTCGATCCCATGTACCATGAGAAAATTGACGCGCTGCTGGACACCTACGCCCGCAAGCTGGCGGAAAACCTGAACGACCACTATGCCATTGAAGCCCGTGTTCCCTCTATCCTCGTTGCAGGCGGCAGCAATTTCCCTGTTCGCAAGAAAGAGAAGCAAAACGCCGCCCGTGACCGCAATATGCAGGAATGGCAGGATGTTCAGGGGATTTTGGACAAGATCCGCAGCACAGGCATGGGCGGTATCAGCATGGACGACCCGCAGGCGGCGGCAAAGCTGGAAGCCAAGCTCGTCAAACTGGAATCGGCGCAGGAAACCATGAAAGCCGTCAACGCCTATTTCCGTAAGAATAAGACTTTGGAGGGCTGCCCCAGTCTGACGCCGGAGCAGATCACCAAATTGCAGCAGGAAATGGCGCAGTCCTGGCATCTGGACAAGAGCCGGCCGTATCCCGCCTATATGCTCTCCAACAACAATGCCGAGATTCGCCGCATCCGTGGGCGCATTGAACAGGTGCGGCAGCATGAGGACACCAATTTTGCCGGATGGGAATTTGACGGTGGGCGCGTGGAAGCAAACAAAGCGGATAACCGTCTGCAAGTGTTCTTTGACGGCAAGCCGGATGAAGCGGCGCGGGACGAGCTGAAAGCAAACGGCTTCCGCTGGGCACCCAGCGTCGGCGCATGGCAGCGCCAGCTTAACAAAAACGCATACTACGCCGCAGGGTACATTTCCTGTATTCAGCCTATCTCCGGGGAAAAGCCCATTGACGTGCAGCGCAGCGCCCAGCAGCAGGAATCCGCTGCCCCTGACGCCCACCTGACCGGGGAGCGCGTTTCAACGCCGCGTGGCAGCTTTCATGTTGCCAATATGACCCGTGAGCAGATGGAAGCCGCAGGCTATGGGTTTCACCACAGCACCGATGACGGCAAGTATCTTATCATGGGCAACGGCACACAGGCCTTTGCCATTGCCGCCGATCAGCGGGAGCAGGAAAACTATATGCGCACGGCGGAGCTGTCCACCGAACAGAACTACAATATGATTGACGGACAGATCAACAACACCCCGTCCGTGGACGAGCTGGAAGAAAAGGCAAAGCGCGGCGAGGTGATTTCGCTCTCCGCGCTTGCCGCAGCGGTCAAGGCCGAGGATAGCAGAACGCCCCAGCGCGACCCGGACGGCAAAAAACCATCTATCCGCGCACAGCTCAAAGCGGATCGTGCGCAGTCCTGCAAGCCGCAGCAGCGAGAAAAGGAACAGGAAGCCAAACGGAGCATCCGGCAGGCTTTGGAAATGGAGTGACTTATGAACAAGTTTGAAAATGTGGATGTGCTGGCATCCCTGCAACAGATCATGCAGCAGAACACAGCAGCCTTTCAGAATGATTTTGACATTGACAAGAAAATTCTGACACAGGCGGCAAAGAGTAAAAATGCCGAGGATAAGGTCTATCTTTGGTTTTCCCGTCCCAACGGAACGCATTGTCTGCGGGAACGGGATGTATTTCTGAGCGGAACGCGGGAGCATAATACGTTCCGCTTTTACCATGAGCAGACCAAGGAGCGTGTGCTTGCCTATGCCGTGGTGCTGTCCGGCATGGAGAGCGGCAAGGTAAAAGGCAGCATTTATGAGATGGACTATGCAGCGAAAGCCGAGCTTGCAATCCAGACCGCCTTACGGACAGACAATAACCGTCTGATCTATGAAAACGGCTCACGGGAGCTGCCCAAGGAATACCGCTTTGAAGCGACGCCGGACCGTGAGTACGGAAAGTTTGTGCGCTATGAAGCCGTGCCGCATGACCCGGACGCGCTGCGGGATCTGCTGCGCGACGAGAGCCGGAAGCGTGAACGGCTGAAACCCGGCAATTTCAAGGAGCATATCGGGCGGCTCTCCGACGAAAAGGTGCTTGCCGAAGCACAGCGCCTTTCGGCGGCGTTCCAATCCCTGCAAGCGCCCAACAGCCCCAACGGAACGCATTTTGTAGTAGAGGTGTCGCCGTGGTTTGAGCGCATCGCATCCAGCCGGGAGCATGAGCGGCTATTTGCGCTGCTTCCGTATAAGACGCTGTATCTTTCCTCGGTCAAGGACAGGCACGGCGTTTTCGCTTTTATCAGCAAGGACGAGCGGCGTGATCTTCCGCTGCGCAAGCAGCGTCCCTCTGTCCGGGCGCAGCTCAAAGAGGGACAGTCAAAAAAGACCGCTGCACCCAAAAAGGCAGCGGCAAAGGCGAAAGACAATGATTTGGAGGTATGAGCATGGGCAATGTTTCGTTCACCATTGAGGAAGAAAACCTGATCTGCATTTATCACAAGCACGACCGCCGCAGGACGATTGCAGCGATCTCCGACGCGCTGCCGGATATGGACGCAGATATGCGACCGCTGGCGGAGCAGACGATCCATAAGCTGCACAACATGACCGACGCAGCATTTGAGGAAGCGCAGTTCACCATGACGCTTTCCGACGCAGAGTAAAAGATGACGCGGGGCGCGGCAGCCGATGACGGCTGCTGCGTCCCGCGCTTTTTATGTTTTGGCGAATAAATCTATTTTCCCACGTTTTCCGTCCCCGAAGCCCGTGGTTTGGTTTCTACAATTTTGCATTGCAAATTTCATCCCAAGTCTATATACGGAAAACAGATGCCCATGAAGATTGATATAAAATGTAAAGGCGGTCTGCTGCTCCTCAGTCCAATGCTCCCAAAGCCTTGGGCTTATGATGATATTTTCGCTATATAGCGGGAGCATTAAATCGAAATAGTATTTCACTTTATCAACATTGGCCGCCTGAAGCTGTTGGAAGAAGTCCTTGTAAACTTTACTGTCTGTATGCAGGCAGCTTAAAAGAATAAATGAACGGTTTTCTTCAGGAAAGACCGTGATATATAGTCTGTGCATAATGCCATTTTTAGTATTTTTTATCTTTCGACCATATAAATCATAGTCCGGCGCAATGCAAGCATAATTGGCAAAGCCTATACTTCCGGGGATCTCAATTATACAAGTTTGTAAAATGCCATAGTCATTTGCTAAGATAGCTTTGTCAAAGGTATCTTTAACTGTGTCCATTTCACGCATTGTCAGAGAAATATCACGGTAATACGCTACCATCATCCGGCTCTTTAATACGGACGGTTTTGCTTTTATCATTCGTTGGAAAGCTTTTTGCTCTACTAATTTCTTGTAATATTCAAAAATAAAAGCCTTATACGCATACAAAAACTTATGCTCATCATTGCCTTTATCAAAAGCTGGTGCACCTTTTTCTATGGCTGCAAAGACTTCATCATCGTGTATATCGCAAAAACAGGTTGCCGTGGTTGCACGATTAACACCGACTTTATCTAATAAGGTCAAAGTTTCTATTTCACCTTTTTCAGTAGGGATGATTAACGGCGGCTTTTTATCGTTCAGCATATATACATGACCGTTCTCTGAAAGCAGCGAAATGATTTTGTTGTTTTGAAGCGCGTGAGCCTCTTTTATGTGTTTTACGCACCGAGATTTATCTGGATGCAAGCAACATTTATACTGAGATTTTTTCAGTATTTCCGCAGCTTGAACTTCGACAGGTCGCTTATTATCTCGTTGAAAGGAGTCCTCCCGTTTTTTACAGCAAAGTGAGTACTTCATTCCACTTCCGCAAGGACAAGGTTCTTCGTCAAATATTCTGTAATATTTAAGGGGATTCATTGTGTATACCTCCTGTGTCACGCTTTCAAACTCGTTTTTCATAACTGGAAAGCAAACATACACCCTGTACGTTTCCCGCACTGTAAAGACGCTCTCAGCAAGGCATACAGGCACTCTAAGCCGTGACTATGCGCTTGCTTTCAGTTATCCCGTGCGCGTAGGTGCAGCGCACCGACCACGAGGAACACCAGCCCGAAAATCACCCAGCCCCAAATGGGATCATGCTCCGAAATGAAGTAGGCCAGCAGTCCGAACACCGCTGCATAGATCAGCGTGAGCAGCCCGCCGACAAGCCAAAAGCCGATGCTGGTATTTTGCAGCCACAACAGCAGCAGGAATGTTGCAATGCCGATCACAAGGCATAGCGCCGGATGAATTGCGGTGAACTGGTTGCAGCACACTCCGGCGGCGATGCCAAGAGCGATGCTGTCAAAGAGAATGATATGCCCAAAGAATAGTCCGATCACCGAGCAGACAAGCCCAATGAAAAGCCCAATCGCCATAATCGCGCCCTGCGCTGCCAGCCAACCCATAAAGAAGCCTCCTTTCGTTTACACCATAATTGCGTCCATAATCGTCTGAATGGTATTACAGGTATCATCAAAGGAAATGTCCTTTGCGTACTCGTACTCGCGGCTGTATTTCTCCCACAGCTTGCGGAGCGTATCGCTTTCGCGGATCTCTTTCATAATCTCCGGGTAGTCTGTCAGGATCATGCCGCTGCCGCGTTTCTGCGTCGTCCGTTCCAGCGCCCGGCGCAGCGTCGCTTTATCACATTCCGCGCCGCGCAGCACATACAGGATATGTACGTCGTAATAATCTCTCGGACGGGTATTCGCAATGTTGCGGGACAGCACGGTTTCCAGCTTTTCCGCCAGCACCGTTTCAAGGTTATAGGCAAGAATACTGATCGTACGGTCATCAAACAGCAGGGAGAATGTGTATTCCACCTCGCGGGGCGTTATCATGTCGCCCGTGGTGACATCTACCGTCAGCGGTACGCTGATCGGCGGATAATTCGCTTTCAACGCGACCCGGATGCCGGGGTAATCATCGGTTTCCCGAATGTCAGAGATACCGACAACCTCAAACTGCACGTCGTCGGCAATCTGGACAGCGCAAATCTCTGTAAAGATTTTGCGGATTGCTTCATGTGTCAGGGTGAAGCCCTTGATCGTTGTGTCCAGATCCATTGTTGCCCGCGTGTCCAGTCCCACAATGGCGGAAATCAGAAATCCGCCTTTGAGAATGAAATTGTTCTTATAGGGCGAGAGCGAGATCCGTTCCAGCAGCCGTTCAAGCATATAGTTCTGCATGACGAGCTGCGCCGAGATATGCTTCTCTGCCGCTTTGTTCTTGATAAAGGCTTTCAGTTGCATCGGATTTTTTGTAATCATAGCAAAACCTCCATGTAGCGCAGCACCTTAGGCTTCACACGAAGCTGGTCTGCGTACTGCATCAGTTTGTGAATGTTCTTGTCCTTGGACGCTGCATAGCGTTTCATAGCTTCTCCGACGATCTGAACATCGCTGCCGCTGCCGCGCAGGATGTCGCACAGTGTCCGTTCCAAATCGTAAACACGAATTGGATTGCCGGAGGGGGATTCAATTTCAATTCTGCCGAACTCGTAGTTCTCCGGCACAACGCGCTTGATGATTAAGTTCTCCTGTTTCAAGGACGGGGCATTGTAGCCCTTGGGAAAGGTCATCGTATATTTCGCCGGGGTGCGGTCTGAATAGCCCAGCAGATACAGCGCGGTATCGTGCGAGTAAATCCCGCGCCCATACTTGCGCTGCAAGAGGTAAAAATCGTCCTCCCATGCGCTGCTCCGCACATACAGGCCGCGCCCGAAACGGTACATCTCACCGCTCTTAACAAACTCCTGTAAAACGCTGCGGTGCAGTCCGGCTTCCGTCACCTGCGCTGCGGTGATCGTGCCGTCCTCCGACGCTTCCAGCAGTTCTTCGATTTTCTCCTTGGCGTTCATGCTTCTCACCTCACTTTGACAATCACACATTATATTATAGAGAAATAATGTGCAGTTGTCAACCGCGAAACGACGAACACACATTAAATTACTTGAAAATAATGTGTGAATGTCATAGAAGCTACAAGGCCTTGTCCTGTTCCTGCCCACGATTGGGGGACAGGATGCTGTCGATGTTCTGCTTGACGGCATCGTATTCCCGCATACGTTTTTTCAGGCTTCCGTACTCAGCGTATAGCCGATCTTTTTCTTCGGACAGTCTGGAATATTCCTCGCGCAGCTTGGCAAGGTCGGGGAGCTTATCACCGACGCCTGCCGCTTTCAGCGCCCGCGCCGACGCTTCAAAGAGAATGATTTCGCGCTCACGTCCGCGCAGATACTTTTCCTTGTCACGGGATTTTTTGTATTCGCTATACAGCGGCTTTAGCTCTTTGTAGGTGGCGGTATGCTTTATCAGCAACGCCAGATCAGACAGGCGGCGTTCTGCTGTTTTCAGCGCAGCGGCAGTTTGCTCGTTGCTGTCCTGAAGCTCCGTGATCTTCTGCTCCAAATCGGTATAGTGGGAAATGCCGTGCTGGTCGAGAAATACCATTGTGCGGGCGGTGCGTTTCAGGTTTTCAATTTTTGCCCAGCGTTCATATCCTGCGGATTGCTGCGCCTTGATGCAGTTTTCAATGTCAATCAGCAGCGACACGCCGCTGCGCTCCGACTTCGGCGTTTTCAGAATGACCTTGCCCTTGATGCGTTCGGCTATGGCTTCCTCGGTGTAGGCTTCACCCAACGTCTTTGCACGGGTAAATCGCTCCTGACCGGGAGCGCGGAATGAGATATACTTTCCACGCTTGATTTCATACCCCTCGGCTTCCAGCCGATGCAGGAGGTCGTCAAGGTCTTTGGAAATGGGGATGAGCCTGTCGATGGCGATTTTCAGCTTTTGCTTATAGCTTGTCCCTTTCCGCTGCGCGTCCCATTCAGCGTACTGCTTGCCGCGCTCCGCGCCGGGCGTGACAACGGACAGCCCGTTTTCCCGACACAACCTGTCGCTGACGCGGCGGATCTGAGCGTAGCTTTTGCGGTTGGAAACGTACTTCTTATGCTCTGCAAAATCCACAGCACAGAAAATGATGTGATTATGGCAATGCTCCTTATTGATGTGGGTAGCAATGACATACTCATACTTGCCGCCGAGAAGTTCATCGGCAAGTTGCCGTCCGATCTCGTGGGCTTGCGCATAGCTGACCTCACCCGGCTCAAAGGCCTGTATCAGATGGTGAGCGAGATTGTTGCCTTTCTGCATGGCAAGCAGCCGTGTTTTTTCAAACTCAAGGTCTGCGGTTTCCACGGCGCAGCCGAACGAGGACACCAGCAACTTATCGTCGGTCTTTGCAGGATCAGCGATATAGTCAATGGCTTTTTTCAGGGTGCTTTTGATAGGATGGATCTTTGTAATTGCCATATCTCCGCCATCGCCCCCTTGATGTCCTCAATGTCCTGCGCATAGAGCGTTCCCGTAGCGTTCACGCGCTTTGCAATCTGATTGATGTTTGTGCCGATTTTTTGCAGCTCGGCGGTCATTGCTTTCACGTCGCTGTAATCCAGCCGGATCACATAGCCGTCTATGAGCATTTTCCGCGCATAAACGGAAAAACAGCCCGTTCCCATCTGCTGCATTTTACGCTCGATCATTGCCCGTTCCTCGGCAGTCACAGGAACGCGCAACACGATATTCCGCGTTCGGTTTGCCATTTGTTCACCGTCCTTTCCGCTCCGAATAAGGGTTTGGGATTATCCCAACAAGCAAAGCACAGACAGGTGCTTTTTCGGGAGTGTGGCTACACTCCCTATGCTTGCTACGGCATCTCCCTCACTACTATAACGGCGACACAGCCGCAATTTGGCAAACCGCAGGCAAACTTTTTCAAAAGAAAAACGCCATGAACTACCTGTTCATAGCGTTCCTTACACCGTATTCAATTTTCTCCCTCGCTGTCCGTTCTTGCATCCAGCAAGGCTTGCGCCGTTGCTGTTAGAATTTTAATTTCCGCATCGGTCAGCTCATCCAACAGCGTTTCAAACTGCATACGCTCCGTAGACTTGCCCTCCATCGTTTCGCCATGAAGAATCTGATCCACAGAGATATGATAGCGGGACATCAACTCTAAAAATATCTGTACGCTGGGATGCTGACCCTTATTCTCGATGTTGGCAAGATAGCGCGGCGAAATAAACAGCGCGTCGGCTGCCTTATTCCGAGATTCTTTCTGCTTTGTGCGCCCAGCTTTGATTGCTGCACCATACGGCTTGAAGTCGATTTTTGCAACAGGACGCTTTTCTTTTTTAGCTCTTTTAGGCATCTTCAATCACCCTATTACATTCTACTGTTCCCCTTTCTCGCGGAATATGCTTTATAAATTCATGCAATTAGCTTAAATAATTCATATTTCATTTCTTGCAATCATTCGGCTGACCGTATATAATAAAAGCTGAATTGATTTGTAGGAGGAATTGCAATGCTTGAATATATCTCTGCCCCAGAAGCGGCAAAAAAGTGGGGCATTTCCGAGCGGCGGGTTCAAAAGCTGTGCGAAGAAAAACGTATACCGGGTGTGGCAAAATTCAGCCGTATGTGGTTGATACCAAAGGACGCTGAAAAGCCTGTGGATGGACGGCTAAAAAGAACATAAGGAAAATCTTAATAATTTCTCATGCAATCCATTGTGAATATAGTGGTTATATTTGTTATATTTGTTATACTTAATCGGGTATGAGAAAAAGGAGTTAAAAATATGTCTGAAAAGATACTGATTATAGATGATGAACAGGATATTGCAGACTTGTTGGAGGTCTACTTGAAAAACGAAAATTACGTCGTTTATAAATTTTACTGCGCAACGGATGCCATATCGTGTATTGAAAGCGGCGACATTGATCTTGCCATTCTGGATATTATGCTCCCGGATATGAACGGCTTTTCACTTTGCCAGCTTATCCGAAAGAAATGCACTTATCCAATCATAATGCTAACGGCTAAAATTGAGGAAACGGATAAAATAACGGGGCTGACATTGGGCGCGGACGATTATGTGACAAAACCTTTTCGCCCACTTGAAGTAGTTGCCAGAGTGAAAGCGCAGTTAAGACGTTACAAGAAATATTCGCCCGGTATCATCACAGAGAAAGTTCCATCGGAACTTTCCTATAACAAATTGTGCGTGAATGTTCAGACCCATGAATGTCTGTTAGACGGTGAGCCTGTTTCTCTGACACCGACAGAATTTTCTATCCTCCAGGTTCTTTTGGAAAGTGCCGGGAATGTTGTAAGTATTGAGGAACTGTTTCATGCGGTTTGGAAAGATGAATACTACTCTAAAAACAGCAGCACAATTACTGTGCATATCCGGCATCTGCGTGAGAAACTGAAAGACACTTCCGATACTCCACAGTATATTAAAACGATTTGGGGTGTTGGCTACAAAATTTAAGCGAAAGGAGTACGCTATGAAAAGAAAATCAAATTGCTTCGTAACTTTTTTATTCTTAATTTATCTGGCACTTCTGGTTTGGATCATACTGTTCAAACTACAGTTTTCAATCAGTGATCTGGATAAAGTAAGGAGTATAAACCTTATTCCTTTTCACTATGACAAAGAAGTTGGCGCAGCATTTCACTTAACAGAGGTACTAGATAATTTCTTGATTTTTGTGCCTATGGGTATTTATCTTCAAATGCTTCTGCCAAGAACAAAATTGTATGTGAAATTCATGCTGATTGCTGGAACAAGTTTTTTATTGGAAACTATGCAGTATATCTTAGCAGTCGGACGGTCTGATATTACCGATGTACTCACAAATACGGCAGGCGGTCTTTTGGGACTTGCTGTATATTCGATAGCAGCCCGGTTAATCGGAAATAGGATAAAAGCAAACAGACTGTTTTCCATTCTGGCAGGCATAGTAAGTGTTGTCGTGATTGGCCTGCTTGGCTTTATTCTGTTTGCTAATCGGTAGGAGGTGTATTCATGTCGAATAAAGAAATGGCAACAGAAAAGCGCCTTAAAGTGCGCCTATACCTATCATTGCTGGTTTATACCGTTGTTGGATATGGTTTGGCCCTTATCTTGGACTACATCTTTTCAAAATTTGACAACGGTATTTTTGCATGGCTCTACTGGCGGCTTGATCTGCTTTTTATTTTGTATCTGATGATCGGCTTTGTATGTATCTTCAATTACTATTGGAAAAAGCCGTGGGGCTATCTGGATGAAGTAATTGACGCAACCCAAACGGTCTATGAGCAGAACAATCATACCGTATCATTGTCTGACCCACTGAAAGAATTGGAGGCACAACTCAATCAAATCAAAATGTCTGTTCTGTTGAGCAAACAGGCTGCAAAGCAGGCAGAAGAAAAGAAAAATGAAATTGTTATGTATCTGGCACATGATATACGCACCCCTCTCACAACGGTAATCGGCTATTTGAGCCTACTCCATGAAGCCCCTGACATGCCCGAACAGCAAAAGGAAAAGTATGTAAAAGTTGCGTTGAATAAGGCAGAGCGCCTTGAAAAGCTTATCAATGAACTTTTTGAAATTACTAAATACAATGCACATACGGTTATTATCAAAAAGGAAACTGTGGATTTACATTGTCTGATTGCGCAGGTAATAGATGAAATATATCCGACACTCTCCGCAAATGGCAATACAGCGGTATTTACTGCGGAGGATAACTTATCCGTGAACGCTGATCCTGAAAAACTGGCGAGAGTTTTCAGTAACCTTTTGCGGAACGCCGCGTCATACAGCTACCCACAGACAGAGATTACTATATCGGCCAAACGGTTAGAACATGATATTCAGATCACTTTTGAAAATCGTGGGGAAACAATCCCGGAGGAACAGCTTAACAGTATATTTGAGAAATTCAATCGGTTGGATGAAGCCCGGCTTTCCAATACAGGCGGCGCGGGGCTTGGTCTTTCTATTTCGGAAGAAATTATACATTTACACGGTGGAACGATTACTGCATCCAGTCAAAACGAAACCATAGATTTTGTGATTACATTACCCATCTCTGCTTAGGAAAATAAGAGTGCGGTCTTAGGAATACCTTAGGAATTTAAGCGTTTGATTTTTGAGATTGAAAAGCCCTTGTTCGGTACAATGATTATCGAACAAGGGCTTTTCATTGTTCAGCCGAAGCAAAAGAAAGGAGTGTAGGCATGGAACTGAAAATAGAACATTTAAGCAAGCAGTTCAAAGACAAAACCGCAGTAAATGATGTCAGCCTGACATTGACTCCCGGTGTTTGGGGGCTTTTGGGTGCGAACGGTGCAGGAAAAACCACGCTAATGCGCATGATCGCTGATATTATGACACCAACCAACGGAGCGGTTTACTATGACGGAAAAGACATTCGAGAGTTAGGTGAAGTCTACCGAAGCAAGTTTGGCTTTCTACCGCAGGATTTTGGGTATCACCGGGATTTTACGGTCAAAGATTATTTGGAGTATATGGCTGCGCTGAAAGATATTCCTACAAGGGCAACTACCAAAAAGATCAATTATTTGTTGGACATTCTTTCGCTCTCCGATGTGAAAAAGAAAAAAATCTCCAATCTGTCAGGCGGCATGAAGCGTCGTGTTGGTATTGCGCAGGCTATGTTGAACGACCCGGAGATACTTGTCATGGACGAACCGACAGCAGGACTTGATCCCGGAGAGCGCGTGCGTCTGCGGAATTTCATTTCCGAGTTTTCGCATGATCGAATCGTGTTGATTTCCACCCATATCGTATCTGACATAGAATATATTTCTACGCGCAACGCAATTATGAAAGCCGGAGAAATTGTTGATGTCGGAACTACCGCAGAACTTGTCAAGCGGATTGAGGGCAAGGTTTGGAATTGCATAATTCCGACCTCAAAGCTGCCGGAATGTGAAATGCGGCTGCGCATTATCAATCAGCGAGGCGAAGATCACAATCAGGTTTCTATTCGTTATCTGTCCGAACATTCGGAAATTGATGGGTCTGTTACAACGGAGCCACGATTGGAAGATCTGTATCTGTGGTTGTTCCCGCAGACAGACTTGGAAAAGGAGGACAGATAATATGTGGCTCTTTAGACTTGAACTAAAACGTATTTTGAAGTCACGGCGCACCCTGATTTTACTTGCAATCGCACTTTTGCTTTCCGTAGCTATGGCATACCTGCCTATTTCATTTGAGGGCATTAACCGTCCAAACGAAGATGGCACGGTTACAGAATTAAACGGCTTGGCAGCGATCAAATACAAACAAGATTTATATAAAACATCCGCTGGTGAAGTGACCCCGGATAGGATCAAATCGGCTTTGGAAACTTATCAAAGCTGCGTTCGAGAATATGGGCCAGTCGAGGAAGAGGGCTTTCCTCTGGCTGTATATATTGAAAAAATCGTCCCGTTCCGTCACTTGCTGATGGGTCTGCCCGAAGCGTTTGCTGATCCATTAACAGGCATTGGTGCTGATTTAATGGATATTGACCCGAATGACATTGACGGAGCCTATTATGAAAAGTGCGCAGAACATTTACAGGATGTCATGCGGAATGAACAAAGAGAAAACGAAACCGCACAACAGAAAGCTCTTGAAAAATATTCAGAACTTGATACGCCATTTTATCTTCATTCTGGAATTTCTAAAGATGCATTTGATTATATTGAGTTGTATATTTTGTGCCTTGCTATTTTGTGTGTGGCAATCGCAGCTCCTACTTTTGCCGGAGAATATCAAACGGGCGGTGACAGCATCCTGCGAACCACCAAATACGGGCGTAAACAATTAGCAATTACCAAAATTCTGGCGGCATTTACACTTTTCGTTGTTACTTTCCTTGTCGGGATCACGGTACACATTCTGATTTTAGATGCAGCGTTCGGGACGGATTGCTTAAAAACATCGTTTCAGATGCGATACTCTATCATTAACCTGCCAAACATCAATCTGGGGCAGTTGCAGATAATTCTCGCAGCAGCGGGCTTGCTTTCTGTATTAGCAACGGTTAGCTGTACGTTGTTCCTGTCTGCAAAATGTAAAGACACATTGACAGTTTTGCTGATCTCTATTGTAGTTCTTCTCATGCCGCTTTTTGCTTATGTGGCGATGGGAGCAACATGGCTCTCTACCATACTTCCATCTGCCGGAATTGGTATGCAGAACAATTTCCTTTATCAGCTTGCAGATTTCAATTATCTGAATATCGGAGGAATGAGTTTCTGGACACCGCATGTTATTTTGATTTCGGCAGGAATTGAATTATTTGTGTTTACATTCTTGGCGATTCATTCCTATTGCAGACATCAGGTAGCATAAAAGAAGTTCAAAATAGAATGAATTGGTTATCTGCCGCGCGACGGCAAAAGAAAAAAAGCCGCCGCAGAGCAGACACATTTTCACGCGCCTATGAAACGGCGGCTTTGATTTCAGAGCCGCCGTTTCTTTGCGTTTACACAAACCTATGACGACTTGCAGGGACACGGTAGCCGATTGGAGGTTAATTTACCGTGTCTACTTTACTATTTTATTTCTTCTGTGATTTGCGCCAGTCAAAAAAAGCTCATGCTCTGCAATGGAGTATTCCGGGCATGAGCATGAACACAGAAATCATGTAAATAGATTTTATAATTCTTCTGCGCCTGCCTGCGTTTTGCAGACAGGCGCTTTTTGTCGTTTTCTTGGGTTCTGTGTCGGCTGTCGATCCCCTCCTGCTTCTATCCCTCACAGAGCAACGATGAAACAGGAGGTGCAGCGCATGGATTCTTCCTAAAGATTTTTTTCAAAATTTTTTCTGCGCGTTTGCCAAAACGCATGGTGCAGACCGTAGTAGTGGCGAAAGGGGAAGAAACCCGTATCACCCGCCTTTGCGGACGCGAAGGGAGGTGAATACATGAAGCCTCATTCGCACGAAGAACATATCCAGCACTCCTTTGATGCTTTCTGCAAAAAGGTACTGCGGAACGAAGCGCGGGACTATCAGGACGCGCTGGCACGGAAAAGAAACCGAGAGGTCTATTTTTCTGAGCTGCCCGTCGAAGTGCTGGAACAGTTCGCTGTCCGTGATACCTATTTCACGGATAGCCGCACATTTGAAGTCATCGGCCATTCGGTTTGTATCGACGATGAAACGCTGGCAGAAGCAATTTCCGCTTTGCCTGTTGACCGCAGAGATATTATCCTGCTGTCCTACTTCCTCGATATGTCCGACGCTGAAATTGCAAATGTGCTGAACATGGTGCGCCGTTCCGTTGCCTATCGCAGGACAAGCACCCTAAAGCTGCTGAAAAACCTGATGGGAGGAGAAAACAGATGACAAGTCAATCAAAGAATAACCGTCTGTTGCCGCTGACCGTCATTGAAGCGGCTGCTGGCGGTGACGTGGAAGCGATCAACGCCGTTCTGAAACACTATGCAGGGTACATAGCCCGTCTGTCGATGCGTGAGCTTTACGACGAGTACGGCAATCCCCATCTCTGCGTGGATGAAGAACTGCGGCGCAGGCTGGAAACGAAGCTCATTACCAAGCTGCTCACATTCCGCGTGAGATAACTGACGCCTGACAGAAACGTGTCCCCCTTTCCTCGTTTCTGCCTGATGTTCCTTGACAAATATGCCCGCAAGAGAACGGCGGCGCATCATAGGCAAAACGGGTACGTTCCTTTTGCGCCGAGCTGGGCGGCTGGTACGCCATGACGTATATCCGAGAGGATATGCCGAGCGACAAATACCGAGCCGTAACGCAAGTGTGGCAGCTTGCAGGCGATGACGCGCAAAACACATAATGATACGACCTTACAGCCATAGTCCGAGCGTTCAAAGCGTCGCAGGCGATGGGTAGGGCTGCACGAGAACCGTGCGGGGGTGAAACTCCCTTGGAGCTGCGCCAGCAGCCGTCCGTTTTGTCATTCCCTTTTGTAGTTATTTCGTTTCCCATGAAAGGGGGATTTGTTTCCATGGAAACAACCATGAAGAAAACAACATCCCCGATTGTACGCGAGTACAAGATCGGGGATATAACGTATATCGTCAAGGCCGTCGTCAAAGACGGCGCAAAAGAGGACGCCGTGACAAAGGTGCGCCGCCTGATTCAGAATGACTTGCGGGGTAAAAAAGTTACAAATAATTTTGAACCCGCCTAATGACGGCGAGCGAGATCCCTGGTATAATATAAATAACCTGTTTGTCCGGCTGCCGGAATAGGAGGCAACATGAAAAAGCAGCCCGACAAAATCACCGCATATTACTACCGTGCGGCGAACAAACAAACAGACCTGAACCTTGACAATCAAATGCACCGACTTTTGAGCCATGCGCAGGAAAACGAATCGGACACCTATATGTTCTTCGTGGACAATGGGTACAGCAGCCTGACCGCAGAGCGTCCGGCATTTCAAAATCTGCTTGCAGCAATCCATGAGAGCCGCGTGCAGAAAATCGTTGTCGTATCGCTTGACAGACTTTACCGCAGCTATCTTGCAGCGGTGCAGTTCCTTGATGATATAGAGCAGCGCGGTATTGCGATTTGCTCCATTACGGACGGCGATCTGCCCCTTTGTCGAGAACTGTATCGCGGCATTGTCAATGCCTACCGCAGTTCTTCCGAGAAAGGCGGTGAGTGCAGATGACGGGATTTACCTTTCAGAGCTTGAAGCCGCAGGACAGTTTAAGCAATGAGCTTCGCAGCGTGATCCGCGATAATGTCTTGCAGTTCTACGCCAAGGGGCTATCTGCGGAATCAGAGGAAGAAGGTCTGACCGCTCTGTATGAGCGCCTTTCGCAAGAAGATAAGCTGGATGGCGAAAGTAACTCCATAGCAAACCAGAAGAAGATTCTGGAACGCTACTGCAAGGATCACGGGATTACCGCCTACCGCCATTATGACGAGGATGACGGTTATTCCGGCACAAACTTCAACCGTCCGGGCTTCCAGCGTATGCTTGCTGACATCAAGGCAGGACGGATCAAGCGCGTCATTGTAAAGGACATGAGCCGCTTCGGGCGCGATTATCTCCAAGTGGGAATGTATACCGATGTTGTTTTCCCGGAGTTTGGCGTTCATTTCATTGCCGTCAATGACGGCGTGGACAGCACACGCGGCGAAAGTGAGTTTACTGCGATCCGCAATGTGTTCAACGAAATGTATGCCCGCGATACCTCCAAAAAGATTCGCGCTACATGGCAAAGCAAAGGCAAGTCCGGCGAGCATTTGACGACCATTCCGCCCTATGGGTATATGAAAAGCCCGGAGGACAAAAAGAAATGGATCGTCGATGAAGAAGCCGCAGCCGTCGTACAGAAGATATTCTCCCTGTGCGCGTCCGGCAAGGGACCCACGCAGATTGCTAAATGGCTCAAGCAGCAGCAAATCTTGAACCCAACCGCCTATTGCCATGCGAAAGGTCTGCCGACCAGCAACAAGCCGACAGCAGACCCGTACAAATGGACAAATGAAACGGTTTCCCGCATTTTGGAGCGCGTAGACTATCTGGGGCATACCGTAAACTTCAAGACTACAAAACAGTCCTACAAGAGCAAGAAGAAAATCTGGAATGACCCTGTGGACTGGGTGATCTTCGAGAACACCCAGCCGCCGATCATCGAGGAAAGTGTGTTCCTGATTGTTCAGAACATTCGCAAGGCGCGTCGCCGCCCTACCAAGATGGGTGAAATGGGTATGTTCTCCGGGCTTCTGTATTGCGCAGAGTGCGGCGGCAAAATGTATCAATGCCGCGCTACCAACTTTGCGGAGAACCAGAAATACTTCATCTGCTCCACCTACCGCAAGGGCAAGGATCTCTGCACGACCCATTCCATCAAGAATGTCGTGCTGCATGAAATCGTTCTGCGAAATCTGCGGGAAGCAATTTCCTATGTTTCGGAGCATGAAGCGGAGTTCATTCAGGATGCCGCCGAGAGCGATATGCGGGACAGAGATGCAGAGTTTGTTCGGAAGCGTGAAACGCTGGCAAAGGCAGACACGCGGATTGCCGAGCTTGACCGCATTATCTCCCGACTGTATGAGGACAACGTGATCGGCAAGCTGTCAGACGAACGGTTTATCAAAATGTCCCATGACTACGAGCTGGAACAAAGTAACCTGAAATCAATGGCAGAAGTCCTGCGCAAAGACCTGAAGCAGCAGGAGCAGCAGAAAACCAATGTTAAGGCGTTTATCGCTGCCGTGAAGAAGTACACGGATTTGCAGGAGCTTGACGCGGCTGTTCTCCGTGCTTTCATTGACAGGATTGAAGTTTCCCATGTTGACAAGAAATCCAGAACGCGGGAAATCACCATCGTCTATAACTTCATCGGTGCATTTGACTTCACACGGGCAATCGAAAATGCCCGCAACACAAGTAAAAAAGAGCAAAGAACGGCATAGCCGTTAAGCTACGCCGTTCTTTGCTTCAATGTTTTCCTAAGTCACCGCCCCATTGGGAAGCGAAGGTTCGTGGTAAAATATCAATATGAAATCAGAAAATATTTTACGTCAAAATTATACGTTGTTTTCGCGTCCATATCAACTAAAACTTCCACTCGAAATCGGACGAATTATTCCCGAGGACGACTGCGTGAGACTCCTAGGTCAATTTGTTGAGGAACTGGATCTGAGCGATCTGTATTCGACCTATTCCAAAGTAAAGGAAAATCAAGTGAGCCCGCGACAGATGTTGAAGATTATGTTGTACGCTTACCATGAAAGAAATTATTCGGAGATAAAGGGACTTTTTTCAAGAAAATCATAATGGCGACAACAGGCTGCACGATTCTTTTCGTAGGCAGTCTGCCCGGCGCTTGCCTTATAACGGAATACATTGTCTCGATATAGAGCGACGGTGCCCCGTTTGATCTCGTTTCGGACAGTGTTCGGCGCACAACCTATTTCCCTGGCGATCCTGTTAGGTGACCATCCATCTTTGAGACGGGTTTGAATTACGACACGCTCTTCAAATGAAAGATGTTTACCCTTTCTGTGTTCAGTTGTGGTAGAATGTAAGTGGTCCATAGGGTCTTCTCCTTGTGAATTATGTTTGGTCACATACATTCTACCAAAGAGAAGCTCTATAGACTATTCAATTTGCATGTTCAACTTGATGTTACAACCTACGAGAAAATTTGAAAGGCAAAGAAGAGAATGTCTCGACCGGATAACGAGCGAAAAAGGTGTCCAGCTCCGAGTTAATCGAAGCATTCAAGCGGAGGGCGCATTTGCTCTATGGAAAGAAAATCAAAAGTTCAGACAATTCCTGTGTCGAGGACAAGCGAATGTATATGCCGATCGGACAGCATTTGTACGAAGTTTAAGTAGATAGTGCCAGAATAGGTCTTTTTTTGTACTCAAAAATGAAAGAAACAGGCAAACAATAGCTGAATGATAAATTCGGTTATTGCCAGCCTGTTTCTTTTGCATTTGGAGCTGTCTTATTTGTTGTTAATGCGACAGCCCCTCTTTTTTTCTACAGCGGTTCTTTTCGAGCCGTTCCGGATTTTCTCGGGAACTTCGCCGGCGTCTTTTTAACTTTCTTTATATACACCAACGCGTGATTCTCCGCAGATTCATCTTCCAGATTCACCGTTTCGATTCGGTCAATCTTTCCGCCCAGAAGACGGATTGCTTTTTCTGCATCCTTAATTTCTTCTTCTGCCTTTTCTCCTTTATATGCCACAAAGGTCCCCCCCACCTTAACCAGGGGCAGGCACCACTCTACCAAAACATTCATGGAAGCAACCGCTCGAGATACGCATAGATCGTACCGCTCCCGATGCTCCTTGCTCTGTCCCGCCTCTTCGGCGCGAAGATGGAATGTCATGGTATTCTGAATATCCAGAGACCGGGTAATGTCATCAATTACACGCAGTCTTTTCTGAAGGGAATCGATAAGGGAAATCTCTTTCTCCGGTGCCATGACGGCCAACGGAACTCCGGGAAATCCGGCACCGGTCCCCACGTCTGCAATCGTATCGGCCTTTTCCCATTCCGGAGAACCCACACACCCCAGAGAATCCAGCAGATGTTTTACGATAAATTCTTCCGGATCCCGAACGGCGGTAAGGTTAATATGCTCGTTCATCCGCAAAATCTCATCCATATAGTGGATCATCAATTCCGCTTTTTCTTCCCCTACCTGCTGCTCCAGCCGCTCATAGGCTTTACTCATTTGTCGACCTCTTTCTGTTCTCTTTCTCCAGATATACCAGAAGAACATTGATGTCCGCCGGAGACACGCCGGAAATTCGGCTGGCCTGCCCCAGATTAATCGGACGAATCTCCGTCAGCTTCTGGCGCGCTTCCAATCTCAAACCGCCGATGCTGTTGTAATCGATGGAATCATCCAACCGTTTGCTTTCCAGCTTCTTCATCTTTTCTACCTGAGCAACCTGCTTCTGAATATATCCATCGTACTTAATTCTTACTTCAACTTCATACCGCTCGTTCCGAGTCAGCTCCGGTCTGGTTTCGTCGTCAATCTCCGCCGTATCCGCATAATGGATTTCCGGACGGCGCATCATTTCACCGAAGGAGAGTCCCCGGTCGCATTCGGCACTTCCGTGTCTGGAAAGAAATTCATTCTGTATCTTATTCGAAACTGTTTTTTTCTCGATGCGTGCAAGCTCCGCATCCACGTTCGCTTTCTTTTTCAAGAACTTCTGATAACGCTCCTCGCTGACGGAACCGTATTCATAACCCAACGCCGTAAGACGCCGGTCCGCATTGTCCTGACGCAGCAGCAGACGGTATTCTGCCCGGGAAGTCATAATTCGGTACGGTTCGTTGGTTCCCTTGGTCACCAGATCGTCAATCAGCACGCCGATGTACGCCTGATCCCGGCCAAGCACCAGCGGTTCCTTCTCTTGAAGCATCCGAACCGCATTGATTCCGGCCATCAATCCCTGGGCCGCCGCCTCCTCGTAACCGGAACTGCCGTTAAACTGTCCGGCACAGAACAAGTTCTTCACCACCTTGCTCTCCAAAGACGGCTTCAAACTCTGAGGATCAATGCAGTCGTACTCGATGGCATAGGCCGGCCGAACGATTTCGCCGTCCTCCAGCCCCGGGATGGAATGGTAGAACTCCCGCTGAATATCCTCCGGCAAACTGGACGACATCCCCTGAATGTACATCTCATCGGTATCCAAACCCTCCGGCTCCACGAAAAGCTGATGCCGCTCCCGATCCCGGAAACGGGACACTTTATCCTCAATGGACGGGCAGTACCGCGGCCCTACTCCCACGATATTACCGGAATACATAGCCGATTTATCCAGATTATCCAGAATGATCCGGTGCGTCTCCTCATTCGTATAGGATAGCCAGCAAGAAATTTGATTCGTTCCGATATCCTTACCTTCATTCATAAAAGAAAACGGCACGATTTCTTCATCTCCCGACTGCTCCTTCATGCGATCGTAATGCAGGGTTTTTCCCAGCATTCTGGCCGGCGTGCCTGTTTTGAACCGTCGCATCGGAAATCCGTATTCGTAGAGTTTTTCCGCCAAATCCGTAGAAGCAGCCAAGCCGTTCGGGCCGCTCCGGAATGCGGAATCACCGATGAATATTTTACCTCCCAGAAATGTTCCGGTGCAAAGAATCACCGCTTTCGCATTGTAACGGGTGAAGGTGCGGGTGATAACACCCTGAATACTTCCATCCTCGATGACAAGGTCGATGACCTCCGCCTGTTTCAGATGAAGGTTCGGTTCTTTTTCAATGGTCTTCTTCATCTCCAGGTGGTACTTTGTTTTATCCGCCTGTGCCCGAAGGGAGTGTACCGCAGGACCCTTAGAGGTATTCAGCATCTTGCTCTGAAGGAAGGTTTTGTCGATGTTCAATCCCATCTCGCCGCCCAGCGCATCTATTTCGCACACCAAGTGTCCCTTTCCCGTTCCGCCGATGGACGGATTGCAGGGCATCATGGCCACGGATTCCAAGTTGATGCACAGCAGCAAGGTGTTCATTCCCATGCGCGCGGAAATCAAACCCGCCTCACAGCCGGCATGTCCGGCACCTACCACGATTACATCATATTCTCCCATTACCGGAATGGTATCTTTATTAATCTCTTTTGATGTCATTTAACACTCCTGTTACTTACCCAGACAGAATTTGGAGAACACCGTGTCCAGAATCTCATCACCGGCCGTTTCGCCGATAATTTCACCCAGTGCCTCATATGCATTATGAACTTGAAGCTCACAGATTTCAATAGATTCTCCCATTTCCAGGAGATTCATTCCATCCACAATGGATTCCATTCCCCGGTTCAAGGCATCCCGATGTCTTTCGCTGGTAACGATGTTTCTCTCCTGCATATTCTGAATGCCTTCCAGAAACATCTCTTGAATTCGATGAGTTACCGCATCCGCACCGTTTAAACGGAGAAGAGACGTCTGCACAATATCCGCTTCCGGAAGAATATCCTTCACTTCATCCTGAGAGACCGCTTCACCCAGATCATTCTTATTCAGAACGATAAGAACTCGCTGCCCTTTATTTTGATTCAGAATTTCCACATCCTCCGGAGACAGCGCTCTGCTTCCGTCCAAAACCAGAATCACCAGATCCGCCGCTTCCATCTCTTCGTGGGATTTCTGAATTCCCATCTGCTCTATCACGTCATCCGTTTCTCGAATTCCCGCAGTATCCGTCAGTACCAAAGGAAGACCGTGAATGGTGGCGCTTTCCTCAATGGTATCCCGGGTGGTTCCGGGAATATTCGTTACAATGGCTCTGTTTTCTCCCAGCAGCGCATTCATCAAAGAGGATTTCCCCACGTTCGGCTTTCCAACAATGGCTACGCGAATCCCTTCTTTCGCAATTCGACCGTTATCGCATGTATCTAGAAGATTTTGCACTTTTTCCTTCACTTTGCTCAAATCTTCACAGAACCGCTGGGATTCCACCTGCTCGATATCTTCATCCGGAAAATCAATATTCACAGCCATCTGAGCCAGCACATCCCGCAGACTTTCCCGAATTTCGGAAATCTCCGTACCGAGGCGCCCCTTCAACTGACGCTCGGCAATCTGCAGGGGCATTTCGCTCTTTGCTTTTATCACATCGATGACCGCCTCCGCCTGGGCGAGATCCATCCGGCCGTTGAGAAATGCCAGTTTCGTGAATTCTCCCGGCTCCGCCATGCGAGCACCGCAGTCCAACACCGTCCGCAAAATCAACCGAATGGAAACGATGCCGCCGTGTGCCTGAATTTCCACCACATCTTCACAAGTGTAAGAATGCGGAGCCTTCATGTACAAGCAGATGGCTTCATCGATGACATTCTCGTTTTCCGGATTCACGATATTCCCGTAATAGGCATAGCGAGGCTTCACCTCCGCCGGGCAAGGATGGAGAAGTTTTTTCATGATATTCAGTGATTCATCTCCGCTGATTCGGACGATGCCGATTCCGCCTTCACCTTGCGGCGTGGCGATTGCTGCAATTGTGTCTCCCATTTTCTCTCCTTTAAAAAAAATCTCGGTCATCCGGAGATGGACCGAGATTCCTTCATTTTACTTTTTCTCGATGATAACCCGGCGATACGGTTCCTTTCCTTCACTGCGGGTCGTCACATACGGATGATCCTGCAATGTGGAATGGATTACTTTACGCTCATAAGGATTCATCGGTTCCAGCGTAATGCTTCTTCCGGAACGCTCCACCTTGCCGGCAAGTCTGTTTGCCAGGTTCATCAGTGTACGCTCCCGCTTGGAACGGTAATTCTCTGCGTCCAGAATAACTCTCACGTATTCATCGCTTTCCTTATTGGCAACGATGCTGGCAAGATACTGAATCGCATCCAGGGTCTGCCCCCTTTTTCCAATGATGGTTCCGGTATCCTTACCGGTAATGTTTACATAGACGATTCCGTTTCCGTTTTTCACGGTGAAATCCAGATCGATGCCCATCTCTGTGGTTACATCCCGAAGGAATGTTTCCACCGGATGACCTTCTGCCGGCTCCAGGTTCTTCAGATCGGCGAACATAGAACTATCTGCACGATGTTCCTTATGCTCTTTTCTCCGATTTCCCCGGTTGTTTCTGGATTTATGTCTGTCTTTCTTCTTTGCTTTTGCACTTGCTCGAGCATCTTCCATCTCTTCCTGCTCGAACTTATCATAATCTTCTCTGATTTCCTCAGGAACTTCTACTTTCTGATTTTCAGGTAAAGAAGCCAGGATTCTGTCGATATCATCGAAGGAACTCTTCTCCTTCTTATTCGACTTCTCTTCCCTTGCTGTAACTCTGACCTTTGCCAGTTTGGAACCTATGCCGAGGAAACCTTTGGAGGATTCTTCCAGAACTTCGACATCGACTTCATCGATGGTGAGTTTGAGTTCCTTGAGCGCAAGCTCTACCGCTGCGTCAACATCTCCTCCCCATTTTTCTGAAACTCTCATTTTCTAACGATTTCCTTTCAATTTAGAAGTTGCATTCAGTCTTCTTTTCAATTCTTTTTCCGCACGGGCAACAAGCTTTTCGCGATCCGCCTTCTCCTTCAAATCCTTCCGAACCTTATTCATGCGAATGTTCAGGAAAATCTGAATGGTCTGACCGCCGGCCCAGTAGATTGCAAGACCTGCCGGGTACGATCTGGCGATGACCAGAATACTGAGCGGAAATACATACTTCATCATCATGTTCATGGACTTCATCTGTGCATTTTCAGCACCTGTAGCAGTGGTAAGCTGCTGAGTCATGGTGAACGAGAAATATGTCGCTACTGCTGCCGCAATTGGGAGAATCCAAAGGTCCGGCTGAGCCAGATCCTTGATCCAAAGAAAAGATTCGTGTACAGCGAACAGCATATCTTCGCTCTTCAGGTATTGCATCGGATTTCTCAGCAATGCAAACAGACCCATGATAATCGGAAACTGAATGAGCATCGGCAGGCATCCACCCAGCGGATTGAATTTCTCCTTGGCGTAGAGCTCCTGCATCGCTTCGTTCATCTTCTGCTGATCGTGTGCATACTTCTGCTGAATCTCCTGCATCTTTGGCTGCAGTTCCTGCATGTTGGCAGTGGATTTAATCTGCTTTACATACAGCGGGAACAGCGCGAGCTTAACGATTGCAGTCAGAATAATCAGTGAAATACCATAATTTCCCACGAAATTATAAATCAGTGTAAGTAGGTATCCAAGAGGTACCGCTATTACTCCCATATAATTCTCCCTGTCTATGGAAGAGGATCGTATCCGCCGGGATTTCCCGGATGACATCTCAGAATTCTCTTGATTCCCAGCCAGCTACCTTTAATCGGACCGTACTTCTCCAACGCCTGTATAAAATAAGTACTGCAGGTAGGAGTAAACCGACATGCCGGTGGGAACAGCGGAGATATAAACAGCTGATATCCTCTTACCATTAAAATTAAAATTCTTTTGATAAAATTGCTGATTGCTTTCATCGCGTTTATCACTTCTCTTCAATTAATCCGCAAGACTTCAGCGACTTCACTAAAGTTCGCTGTACTTCCGGACACTTCTTTCCGTTAATTGAATTTCGTGCAACGAAAATGATGTCGTATCCCGGCCGGATTGCCAGTCCCATCGTACGGATGGATTCTCGCATCAACCTTCTGGCTCTGTTTCTGCATACGCTGTTGCCCACCTTCTTGCTGGCAACAAATGCAATTCGAGAAACCGGCAGTCGGTTCTTCTTATACAGAACGACTACGTATCGGCCTCCTCGGGAAGAACCTTTTCGATAGACATTGTTGAAATTTCTTTGATTGCTAAGAATTTCTTTTCTGCACTTCATTTTGTTATCGAATAACCGCTTCAAGCATTCAAGGGAATTAAGCAGTCAGCTTCTTTCTGCCTCTTGCTCTTCTGTTCTTCAGAATCTTTCTGCCGTTAGCAGTAGCCATTCTCTTTCTGAATCCGTGTTCCTTCATTCTCTGTCTCTTCTTAGGCTGATATGTTCTCTTCATCTTCCTTTTCTCCTTCCGATATTACAATATCTCTAAGTTGATATAAAATTCCGTACCTTCTAAATTCCAAGGGTACATACATCAAAATATTATACTGATTTCCGCCTTCAAAGTCAATGAAAGTCTGAATTATATCGAAAAATGAAATCTTTTTCTTTCAAAAAAGTATCAAAAATGCTTATTACCACAACATTTAGTGTTTCGAAAAAGTTATGCATAATTTTTTCCACAACATGTGTATAACATTCTTTTTGTACCCCCTAATATTTAGATTTTTGGCGTTTCTGACCACTTGTCATTGTGGAAAATTTTATGTAAAATATGTTATCAACAAGGAGAAAGAGCATTTTGGATACTAACAAGATATGGGAGCAATTCCTGCAATTTATAAAAGCAAACACCACAGAGGTCAGCTACAACACCTGGTTCACATCCCTCTCCATCTACCGTATTGATGAAGATGTGAACATTATTTATCTTGCAACAAAAAACGATATCGCAGTCAATCTGATCAAAAAGCGTTATATGCACCTGATTGAACAGGGCTTTGAGAACGTCACCGGCCAGAGCTACCGCGTACTGGTAAAGTTGGAGGAGGAATATCAGGAAGAAAGCCGGCCGGCTTTGGCTGCACGAAAAAGAATTCAAAAATTCGAAGACACCAACAAGCTGTTCAATCCGCGGCTGAACTTCGATAATTTTGTGGTGGGCAATAATAATAAGTATGCCCACGCCGCTGCCCTTGCCGTAGCGGAATCCCCGGCGGAAGCATACAATCCTCTTTTTATATACGGAGGGTCCGGCCTGGGAAAAACCCATCTGATGCAGGCCATCGGCATCCATATTATCAAAAATGACCCGGAATCCCGCGTTGTGTACGTATCTTCGGAAACCTTTACCAACGAATTGATCAAGGCAATTTCCGAGAATAAAATGCGTGCTTTCAAAAATAAGTATCGAAAAGCCGACGTTCTCCTCATCGACGACATCCAGTTCCTGGAGAACAAGGATAAGACACAGGAAGAATTCTTCCATACGTTCAACGCGCTGTACGAGGACGAAAAACAGATTGTCATCTCCAGCGACCGTCCACCGAACCAACTGGTAAACCTGGAAGAGCGGCTGCGTACTCGATTTGCGTGGAACCTGATTGCGGATATCACGCCGGCAGACTTTGAAACCCGAGTGGCCATTCTGAAGAAAAAAGCAGAAAATGCGCAGCTGGAATGGGATGACGACCTGTACGAAGTATGCTGCCTCATTGCGGAGAAATTCACCGACAACATTCGAGAGCTGGAAGGCGCCTTCAATAACATCACCGGTTATTCCAACCTCTTGGACGAACACATCGACGTGGCTTTTGCAAAAAGAACGCTGCGGAACATCATCAAGGATTCCGACGGCGGCATCGCCCCGGAACGCATCCGGTCCATCGTGGCAAAATACTACAAAATCAAGGTTTCCGATATGGATTCTACCAAGAGAAATAAAGAAATTGCCTACCCTCGGCAGGTGGCTATGTACCTTTGCCGAGAGAACACCGAGCTTTCCCTGCCGGAAATCGGCGAACTCTTCGGCGGAAAACACCATTCCACCGTCATTCATTCGGTGAACAAGATTACCTCACAGTATGATAACGACGAGGAGACTCGGAAGGATATCGATGCTTTGAAGAAAAAAATCAAAGAACATCGATAAACACATTTTTGGGCGTTGCCGAAAAGTTATACACATTCGAATAACAGAGTTTTTGTACGGGTTTTTCCTCAGCCAAAAAGCCCGTTACTCACACAAAATTATGAATTCGGGGAGTTTTCCACAGTATCGACACCCCCTACTACTATAACTATATTTATTTATATTAATAATAATGCTCTCGCGAAAGGAATCGTTATGAAAATCTATTGCAATAAATCCGAACTTTACCGTGCTCTGAACAACGCCATCCAGGCAGTTCCGTCCCGGTCCACTTCAAAAATTCTGGAAGGCGTACTGATTGAAACAAAAGAAGATGAAATGATCATCACCGGTACCGACACCTTCATGGTGGTGGAATCCAAATTATCCGCAAAATGCGACGGCATTGCGGATTTCGTGGCACCGGCCGCACTCTTTTCAAATATCATTGGCAAACTTCCGTCAGAAGATGTGATGATGGAATACGATTCCGTAAAAAGAGTTCTATCGATTCAGAGCGGACGTTACCGGTCGGAAGTCATCTGCTTCGATTCCGCAGAGTTTCCGAAAGTTCAGATGAAGGAACCGCAGAAGAGCATCACACTGAATAAAGAATCCGTTCGAAAGCTGATTCGGAAAACCGCCTTCTCTGCCAGCGCAGATGAAATCAATGGAATTCTTACCGGCGTCCTCTGCGAAATCGGCGACGGCAATTTCCGCATGGTTGCGGTGGATGCCTTCCGAATGGCAATCTACAACGAACCGCTGGAGGATTCCATCGATGCTTTTAAGGTGGTCATTCCCGCAAAACAGCTTAACAAAATGTCAAAAATCATTTCCGATGACGGAGATGAAAGCATCCGCATGGAGCTGGTAGACGAGAAAGCGGTATTTTTCTTTGATGGAACCAAGGTAACACTGAATACCATGAACGGAAGATACATCGATTACAAACGAATCATCAAGGTAGACAGCACCACCGAGGTTCGAATTCAGAAAGATGAACTGATTCGAAGCATTGACCGTGCATCCATCCTGACTCAAAAAGAAAACAACAATATGATTAAGTTCGATATACAGGACGATCTCCTCGAAATCTCGGCGTTGGATAACCAGGGCAATATGAACGAAAAGATTGAGATTATCCAAAAGGGAGAGGATTTGAAAATCGGATTCAATTCCCGTTACATGATCGACATCCTCCGGAGCATCGATGATGAAGAAGTGGTTCTTTACATGAGAGATAATGTGAGCCCATGCATCTTCCGCCCTCTTCAGGGAGAGCGCTATTTGTACCTGGCACTGCCGATTCGAATCAACTAGTGAGAATTTATGATAGTCAAAAAAGTAGAACTCCACAACTTCAGAAATTACGAAAATCTAGAGCTGTCTTTTGACAGCTCTAGAAATGTTTTTATTGGGGAGAATGCGCAGGGAAAAACCAATCTCATCGAAGGAATCTATCTCTGCGCTTTCGCCCGATCTTTCCGCACCCAGAATTCCGCCAACATGATTATGCTGGATCGACCGCGGGCCAGCGTGACGGTGGACCTGGTGAGCGAGGATATGGATAAAAGCATTTCCGTGATCCTGGACCGTACCGGCAAAAAGATGATTAAAAAAGACGGCAAAGTCATCCGCAAAACCGCAGAGTTGCTGAACAATCTGGTGGTGATGGTTTTTTCGCCGGAAGACCTTCGCATCATCAAAGACAGTCCGGAGAAGCGGAGAAACTTCATCAATAAGGAACTGTCCCAGATTCGGCCCCGCTATTACGAATGCCTTCGCCTCTACAGCGAAGCCCTTCGCCAGAAGAACAGCATGCTGAAGGAGAATCTGAAGACTTCCAAAATCGACGAAGACATGCTGGACATCTACGACCTGCAGCTGGCGAAGTATGGAACGGAAATCGTGAAGTACCGGAGAAATTTCATTCGCATGCTTTCGGAAAGAGCGGCGGAAATTCAGAAGAGCATTTCCGGCGGAAGAGAAGATCTGGAAATCCGGTATCTGTGTTCCCTTTCGGAAGAGAATCAGTACGACGCGTTGGTGGCGGCGAGAGACTGCGATCTTTACAGCGGACACAGCAGCTTGGGACCGCAGCGGGACGATATGGAATTTCTGATCAACGGAAAAGACGCCAAGAAGTACGGGTCTCAGGGACAGCACCGCACCATCGCTTTGGCACTGAAGCTGGCGGAAATCGGAATCGCTCGGGATGTGATCGGTGAAAACCCGGTGCTCCTCCTGGACGATGTATTGTCGGAACTGGATGAAGAACGACAGACATTTCTTTTTCAGGAAATCGAAGACGTGCAGCTCTTCATTACCACCACGGATGTGAACAATCGGATTCTGAAGAAAATGCCAAAGGGAAATGTTTATTCTGTGAAGAGTGGTACTGTGTTTAAAAATACCTTGAAATGATTTAAAATCAAGCCAAAATAAGCCAAAATTATAACTTATGATGATTTTGGTATTCTTGAATAAAAGACGCGAATATGGTAGAATAAATCGGTTATGTAAATAACCGATTTTTTGTTTGTTTTAATCATAAAAGGAAGGTTTGAATGAGCGCAGAAAAAAAGAAAAGCGACTATACAGGCCAACAGATTCAGGTACTTCACGGACTGGAAGCGGTTCGTGTCAGACCGGGTATGTACATCGGCAGTACCGGATCTCAGGGTTTGCATCATCTCGTATACGAAATCGTGGATAACAGTGTGGACGAGGCACTGGCCGGATTCTGTAAACACATCGAGCTGTCCATTAATGAAGATAATTCCATCACGGTGTGCGATGACGGCCGTGGAATGCCGGTGGATATGCATCCGACGGAGCATAAGCCGACGGTTGAAGTTATTCATACACAGCTCCATGCGGGCGGTAAGTTCGGCGGCGGCGGATACAAGGTATCCGGCGGTCTTCACGGTGTAGGTGCATCGGTAGTAAACGCCCTCTCCACGCACATGATTGTTGAGGTAAAAAGAGGCGGAAAGCTGTACGAGCAGGAATATTTCCAGGGAAAAAGAGCAACCGAGCTGAAGGTTCTGGGAGAGGCCGAGGGTTCCGGTTCTAAGACCACCTTCTGGCCGGATCCGGAAATTTTCGATGAAACCATCTATGACTACGATATCCTGCAGAATCGAATGAGAGAGATGGCCTTTTTGAATAAGGGCCTCCGGATTACCATCGAAGATAAGAGAGAGGGACGAAAGAAGAAAGAAAGCTTCTGCTACGAAGGCGGAATTCGAGAATTCGTCACCTTCATGAATCGAAACAAGAAGGTCATCAACGAAGATGTATTCTATTTCGAGAACCACAAGAAGGACGAAGCCACCGGCAAAGAGTATGAAGTGGAAGTGGCACTGCAGTACACCGGAAACTACAACGAAACGGTAATGTCCTACGCCAACAACATCAACACCATCGAAGGTGGTTTCCACCTCCAGGGACTGAAGGCGGCGATTACCAGAACGCTGAACGACTATGCTCGCCGCACCAAGCAGCTGAAGGAGAAGGACGATTCCCTCACCGGTGATGACTGCCGGGAAGGCGTTACCGCGATCGTCAGCGTGAAGCTGACGGATCCTCAGTTCGAAGGACAGACCAAGGCAAAACTTGGAAACAGTGAAGTTCGTGGTTTTGTGGAAAGCAGCATGAACGAGTATTTCAACTTCTATTTGGAGGAGCATCCGGCGCAGGCCAAGAAAATCGTCACAAAGTGCATCAACGCGGCCAACGCCAGAGAAGCGGCGCGAAAGGCTCGAGAGACCTCGCGTAAAACCAACGTACTGGAAAGCACATCGCTTCCGGGCAAGCTGAAGGATTGTTCCGAGAAGGATCCGGAAATCTGTGAGATTTTCCTGGTGGAGGGAGACTCCGCCGGCGGAAGTGCGCAGGAAGGAAGAGACAGAGCACGCCAGGCAGTGCTTCCGCTGAGAGGTAAAATTCTGAACGTAGAGAAGGCAACCCGTGCGAGAGCGTTGGATTCTCAGGAAATTCGGAATATGATTACCGCTTTCGGCTGCGGAATCGACGACAACTTCGATATTTCAAAACTGCGTTATCATAAAATTATCATCATGACCGATGCGGACGTGGACGGTGCTCATATTCGGACGCTGCTCCTCACCTTCTTCTATCGCTTCATGAGACCGCTGATTGAGGAAGGCTATGTATATGCCGCACAGCCACCGCTGTTCCGGGTGAAGAGAGGCAAAGAGACCTGGTACACCTATTCCGACAAGGAGCAGGAAGACCTTTTGGCCGAACTTCGGGAGAAGGACAGCAAGACAAAGGTGGAAATACAGAGATATAAGGGTCTTGGAGAGATGGATTACACTCAGCTGTGGGAAACCACTATGGACTACAACCATCGTACCCTGATCCGGATTTCTTTAGATGATGCCGAAAAGGCGGATGAGATGATTACCACATTGATGGGTGACAAGGTTCCGCCGCGGAAGAAGTTCATTGAGGAAAACGCGCGTTACGCCACATTGGATTTATAGTCGGTATCCGGCGACCTGCGAAATTCTTTTTATGGGAAATCGCGAAGAGCTTGAGATACTGAAGAAGTATAGATAAAGGAGATTGAATGTCAACGAATTTATTGGAAGACAGCAAAATAATCACCCATGAGATGTCGGAGGAAATGAAGACTTCCTATATCGACTACGCCATGAGTGTTATTGTAGGACGTGCCCTTCCGGATGTTCGAGACGGTTTGAAGCCGGTTAACAGAAGAATTCTCTACGGCCTGAGCGCTTTGGGAATTACGCCGGACAAGCCGCACAAGAAGTCCGCCCGTATCGTCGGTGAAGTAATGGGTAAATATCACCCTCACGGTGACAGTTCTATCTACGATGCCATGGTTAAGATGGCACAGGTTTTTTCCACCAGATATCCGCTGGTGGATGGTCACGGTAACTTCGGTTCCGTGGATGGCGACGGTGCAGCGGCTTCTCGTTATACCGAGGCCAGAATGTCCCCGTTCTCCCTGCAGATGGTTCGGGATATCGGAAAGGAAACCGTGGATTTTGCGGATAACTACGACGGCGAGGAACAGGAACCGGTGGTTCTGCCTTCCCGTGTGCCGAATCTGCTGATTAACGGATCCAACGGTATCGCGGTAGGTATGGCTACATCCATTCCGCCGCACAATTTGGGCGAGACCATCGATGCGTGCGTCAAGATGATTGACGACGATGAGTGCACGGTGGATGACTTGATTAAAATCATCAAGGCGCCGGACTTCCCGACCGGTGCGCAGATTATCGGAAAAGAAGGTGCGCGAGAAGCCTATCGTACCGGTACCGGCAAGGTGCTGGTTCGCTCGGAGTGCGAAATTGAGGAAGGAAGCCGGGGACGTACCCGTATTGTGGTAAGCTCTATTCCGTACCAGGTGAACAAGGCTCGGCTGATCGAGTCCATGGCAGCGCTGGTAAAGGATAAGAAGGTGGAAGGAATTTCCAACATTCAGGATGAGTCCGCTCGAGGAAATCTTCGGATCGTCATCGACCTGAAGAAGGACGTGAATCCGAATGTCATCCTGAACAGACTGTACAAGCATACTCAACTGCAGACTTCCTACAGCATGATCATGTTGGCACTGGTAAACGGAGAGCCGAAAATTCTGAATCTGTACCAGATTCTGGACGAATACCTGAAGCACCAGAAGGAAGTGGTGACGCGGAGAACTCGGTTCGATTTGAGAAAAGCAGAGGAACGGGCACATATTTTAGAGGGTTACGTAATCGCGCTGGATAATATCGACGAAGTGATCAAGGTTATCCGTTCCGCTTATAACGATGCGAAAGAAAAGCTGATGATTCGGTTCAGCTTGTCGGAAGCGCAGGCACAGGCAATTCTCGATATGAGACTGGCCAGACTCCAGGGTTTGGAACGTGAGAAAATCGAGGAAGAATTGGCGGAGCTTCGGAAGAGAATCGCATACTTCAAGGAACTGCTGGCAGATGAGAAGAAGCTGATGGGCGTAATCAAGGACGAACTTCTGGAAATCAAGAAGAAGTACGGAGATAAGAGAAGAACCAAGCTGGTGAACGGCGACGGAGAGCTGGATGAAGAGGCCCTGATCGATGAAGAGGATGTGGCAATCACCCTCACCCACATGGGCTACATCAAGAGAGTTCCGGAGAACACCTATAAGGCACAGCGCCGAGGCGGCAAGGGAATTCTGGGACTGACCACCCGGGATTCGGATTTTGTCAAAGATCTGATTATCACCTCCACCCACGACGATCTGCTGTTCTTTACCGATATGGGTAAGGTGTACAAGATGAAGGGATACGAGGTTCCGGAAGCATCCAGAACCGCAAAGGGTACTCCGGTCATCAACTTCCTGAACCTGAATTCGGGCGAGAAGGTCAGTGCGGTGATTCCGGTGAAGGAATTCTCCCAGGACAACTACCTGGTAATGATCACCCGAAGCGGAACCATCAAGAAGACGCCGATGTCGGAATTCGACAGCATTCGGAAGAACGGTCTCATCGCCATCAACCTGAAGGACGGCGACAAGCTGATTTCCGTCAGTCAGTCCAACGGCGACGAGAATATCTACGTCATCACCAAGCTGGGTAAGGCCATCGCCTTCAACGAAAACGATGTTCGAAGCATGGGCCGAAATGCAGCCGGCGTTCGCGCCATCAACCTGGATTACGGTGACGAAGTTGTTTCCATGGAGTTGGATATCGACGGAACCCGGGAGATGCTGGTGGTTTCCGAGAATGGATTCGGTAAGAGAACCTCTCTGGATGAGTATCGCCTCCAGACCAGAGGCGGTAAGGGTATCGCTACTTACGACAAGTCCAAGTTCAGCAAGACCGGTACGCTGGTCGGCGGAATGCTGGTTCGGGACGAGAACGAAGTGATGCTGATTAACTCCAACGGCGTAATCATCCGAATTCGGGCAGAGGAAATCTCCAAGTCCGGAAGAACCACTCAGGGCGTAAAGATCATGAAGGTGGAGGAAGACAGCCACATTGTATCTTTGGCCAAGGTTGTGGATGATGAAGAGAACGCACAGAAGCCGAAGGTTTCAGAAAAAAAGAAATCCGAGGGTGAACAGATTTCTCTTCTGGATTAATGAATAAAAAAAGAATGGCGCAAAGTCGGAAACGTCCGGCTCTGCGTCCATTTTTTTGTGGTTCTTATTTTTTGAAAGAAAAGGATAGGATATATTAAATCTAATAAAATTATATACATTCTAAATATGCAATCCCATGTGCCTAGAAATTTGAGAGGGGTTCACGCTTTTTGACAGAAAAGAAGAATTTAGCGTGAACGAAATTCGCTTTCTTTGAGAAATTCTAATTTTGGAGCGACGGAGTATCTCCGGTTGTTCACGCCAAAAGGATGTTTTAATTCAAAAAGCGTGAACTATTTCAAAAGACGGGAATATTGCATGGCGAAATCATGTATAGCCCTCAAATATATTCACGCTAATAAGAAAAAATATAAGAATAGCGTGAAGTCACTTCGAAATTCTAGGCATATTTAATTACAATTATTTTAAAGATTCTAATTGTTGGATGGCACTTGGTGCATCGTACGCACGCTCTTACATTTTGGGGAAACTAGCGGATGATGATGTCCTGCAGTTTTCTTTTTGGGACGTAATGAACGTCGTCGGCATCCCGGTAGTAGCCGGTGTCCCCCCCTTCTTCGACTTCTACCAGGTGAATTTCCTCTGCGGATTTGCCGACGGCGATGACCAGCTTGAGGATGTATTTGTCCGGAATGCCCAGCTCGTCCCGGAGTTCTTCCGGATTATAGGCGCCCCCCAGCATGCAGCAGCGGTATCCCTTCTCCACCGCCGCCAGGGTGATGCTCTGCGCCGCGATGCCCAGGTCGATATTTGTAAAGGTGTCGCTGGTGCTGATGTCCGGATCCTGAAGGATGACGATGTAGGACTCCGGCTCCTTTCCGGCATCCGGCAGGTGGCGCTCCGGAAGACGACCGCCCATCTTGGTCGCTTTCTGAAGAATAGCTGTAGCGGAATCCCGGTTGGCGATAAAATATTTCAGCGGCTGCAGGTTCATGCCGGAGGATGAAAGGCGGGCACAGTCAATCATGTCCATCAGCTCCTCGGTGGAAACTTTTGCGCTTTGGTCGAATCCCCGCACGGTGCGGTTCTCTTTGATATAGTCTTTCAGCATGGTACACCTCCTGTTATTTCGCATAATTTTTTTTTTATTAATGATAGTAATCTATTTGGCGTATGTCAAATAAATATGTTTATAAACTTGTCAAAAACACAAAAATTGAAAGTTTTCCACAGTTATCAACAATGTGTGGGAATGTGCCACAGCGGTTGAAATATAAGAGGTGTACGGATATGAATGAATAATTATGCACAGAGATGTTAACAAATTATGGAAAACTGTGATTATAAACTAAAAGAGGCGCCGCAGTGACGCCTCTTCTTCGGATAATCGGGAATCCGTGATGAAAAAATCTTATTTTGCCCGAACTTTTACGGTTTTGCTGTACTTTGTGTAAACGTTTGTGCCGTTGATGTTCTTGTAAGCGCGAACCTTTACGTAGTAGGTTTTCTTGGACTTCAGTTTCTTGATGGTAACCTTTCTGGAGGTTGTGGTCTTTGCCAGCTTGTACTTCGCCCCCTTTTTTTTGAGCTTGTAGTATACCTTGTAAGTGGTCACACCGGTGGTCTTTCCGTAGGTTACGGTCGCCTTTTTCTTTCCGGCTCTTGCTTTTAACTTGGAAACCTTCGCTGCCTTAATTGCGGAGATGTTGACTTCCTTGCCGGTCTTCTTGTCCATTGCAAAGGTCTTGCCGTCGCGGTAGTAGTTGTATCCACCGTTGGACCAGCCAATCCAGCCGTCGCTGTACAGGGATGCATCGTAGCCCATGAGCCATGCTTCCCAAGTGGTCTCGGCTGCTCTCCAGCCGGAGCCGCAGAAGAATACCATATGCTTATTTTGGTAGTCAATGCCGTCCTCTTTCCACATTTTTTTAATGGCTTCACCGGATCTCATGGATTTATCCGCATTTCTGTAACGGAATACGCTGCTGCTGTAGCCGTATCCGCAGTTGGAATAGATGGTCCCCGGGATTCTTCCGGCGAGATCGTGATAACCGTATCCGGTATCCTTTCCATCCCACTCCGCTTTGCTTCGGGTATCGATTACCGCATATTTTGAATTCTTCAGTTCGCTTCTTACCTCGGAAATAGTGTCGATGACATCCGGATTCTGAGGCTTGGTGATGCCCATATTTGTGGTTTTGTTGGTATTAATTCCCTTTTCCATGGAATATTCGGCCGCATTCCAACCGGTCATGGCATTACTCATAACGTGAACGTTTTCCACACCCAGGTATTTCAGGATAACCGCCATTCTGGTGGTTGCCATCGGTTCCGGACCGGCGATGATTACGCAGGAGTCCAAAGTGATGCCCTTCTTCTCTGCCAGCTGAATCAATTCCTTGTCGCTGTTCAGTCTCCATTCGGTTCTGTATTTCTCCGGCTTGGTCTTTACATAAACCTTCGGAGTTTCGTATTCGTCGGTGTTTACGTGAACAGCGCCCGGGATGTGACCGGCGTCGTATCCGGAACCGGTATTCGGATCGCTGGTTTCGTCTCCCCAGCTTACGTCCAGGATTACCACGTCATCACCGTTGACGATGTGTTTTGCGTTTCTGTCATATTTATCGGATTTTCCGGTGAGGTTGTCGGAAATGTTTTTAACCACATCTTCCGGAACGTACATATCGTAATTCTTGTATTTTACAACCTTGGCTTTTCCGCTGTTAATCAGGTCGGTTCCGTTGAAAGTCTTCATGTTGTCTGCGGAATATCCCTGACCCTTGAGCCAGTTGTACACGTATTCCGCATCGGAATCGTTTACATCGTAGATGATGATTTTGGAATTCTTGGTAATTCCGGCATCATCCATCATCTGCTTGTGATAATCTTCAATGGCCTTGCCTTCATTCTTGTTCGGTGTTACCGCGTTTCGGATGGCATCCGCCGGGAAGCTTACCGCATTCTTCAGGTGACCGCCTCTCTCTGCGTTCCCGATGGCCCAGCCGTTGTACGCATCCACACTTCTGGCATCCATCAGAACGGTGCTGCTGTCGGAATCGGACATGTATCCCTTTACTTCGTCGGCGGTTGCTGTGGACGGATTCTCCGGCTTCTGTGTTCCTGGATCTACCGCATTCGGATCGTTGACCTTTACGACGATTTCGCCGGTATAATCCTCATCGTTGACATATTCGATAATCGGCTGGAAATCATCATTATCGGTGAAAGAAACGGTGATATTGGAAGTCATGGTGTAAGGACTTCCGGAAACCAGTTCCAAATCCATGGTATCCACCCATCCATCCTTGTCCAGGGTGGATGTTTCGATAACGCCTTTTTCATCTGACGCAACCCCAATTGGTTTGGTTACATTTCCCATTGTGAATGTGAATTCAGCACCCTTCACCGGCCGGTCGTACTGGTTGGTAACCTTGATGACCAGTTTGCTGTTGTCCACCGCCGCATTTGCGGTCGCCGGACCGAAGGAGCCGAACACGCTGAATCCGCTGACAATCATCGCTAAAGCGAGAAGCCAGGCACTCAAGCTGCGAATTGCTCGATTCATAAACATTTTCCTCCTCTTTACTCTTTTAATCTCTGTAAAAACAAATTCCAATCGTCGAACGCGCCCGATCGAGTCTGACGATTTTTTTGAACAGGAATAAAATCCTGTTAATAATTATAATAAGAACAAGAAAGAATATTTTCCAATAGAGAAAGCCTATCACTTTGGTAGGCAGAAAAGAAAAAAACTATAAAAAAGGAACCCGGCATTTCGGGTTCCTAAGAATTAATACAGCAACACTTTTGTGCATGCTAAGGGTTATTTATACTCCATATTGAATGCCGGAGACATATATTCTATCTCATTTCTGCTGAGTCCATGCTTTTTCGCGATTATCTTCCAGTTATTCTCTACTGTGACTTTTACATTTTCAATGTAATTTGTTGCTTTATCATCTGTTTTATTCTCAATCATCTCTGTTTACCTCTTGTCGCCCTGCCGCGTGTTTTAATCTGCAAATCCTGAAGTTTTCTTCCCAGCTCATCGTCTTTGGCAACTAAGGCAAAATCTTGATCCATTCCTCCCAATGCGTGTAGTACAGCAGCATATGTTCCGATGGAAACCGTAGGGGTTCCTTTCTCAACTGCCCATAACGTCGCTCGGCTGATACCTGCTCTTTCTGCAACAAGTTCAGTTGCAAGATTTCTTCTTAGCCTTGCAAGTTTAATCTGCTCTCCCATAATTGAAAGAATTCTTTGCGTTTCCGGCATTACCACAACGGTCCTTTTGCTCATGAAATCACCTCCTTATGTTTACTATATTAGACTATAAACAATAAATAGTCAATTATATTAATCATAAAAGGAACCCGGCATTTCGGGTTCCTTTCCTAAAGTTTCCGTATTCACAACAAAATAAAACTAAACGAATTCTTTCAGTCCTTCGCGGATGGTGTTCTCAATCTCCACATGGGCGTTGTTCTGCGTCTTCCGGTCCATCTCCTCAAAATGAACCAGCGGATGAATCTTCACATGAACGGTGCACGGCTGAACCGTCCCCTTCTCCTCCCAGAAGTGGTAGCCCCCCTCCAGGGTAATCGGAAGAATCGGCACCTTCGCCTTCTGCGCGAACTTGAAGCTGCCCGCCTTGAACTCGCCCATCTCGCTGCACTGGCTCCGCGTCCCCTCCGGGAAAATCACCAGGGAAAACCCTTCTTTCATCAAGGTCGCCGCCTCATTCAGCGTTTGAATAGCCGCCCGGGCATCCCCCCTCTTCAGAAACAGGGAGCGAGTGTAGTTAATCGCCTTGGCCAGCGGCTTGAAACCGGTGAACTCCGATTTGGCAATGAAACCGATCTGGAATTTCCGAATCACATAGATCATCGCCAGAATATCCGCATAGCTCTGGTGGTTGGCCACAATCAGCATCGGCCCGTGATCCGGAATGTTCTCCTCCCCGTGAATATCGAAGGTAATTCCGATTTTCCGAGATACGGTATCGGCAAACCGACCGGTACCTTCCAGAATCAGCGCCCGTTCTTCCTCGAACTTTCCTTCCTTCCGAAGGGCTTCGAACTGCGGCGCCATTTTATTAAAACGATTTATTTCCGACAGAATCGCCAGTCCCGCCGGAATGCTTTTGAATGGATTCATCATATCCTAAAAATATCCTCCGTTTCCCTGAAGCTTCCGGGCATCACCGGACTTGCAGGTATTCATGCAATAGTTTAGAATCTATTGTAAAATAACGCTATAAAAAAAGCAAGGAAGGGTTTACGAGAATGAAACTGGTAATACAGAGAGTCACCCACGCAAGCGTCACTGTGGATAATAACGTGATTGGAAAAATCGGCAAGGGATACATGGTTCTGATCGGAGTATCCGATACGGACACGAAAGAAATCGCCGACAAAATGCTGGATAAGATGATTAAGCTTCGGATATTTGAAGATGAGAACGGAAAGACCAATCTTTCCTTGGCAGATGTGGGGGGAGAACTTTTACTGATCTCACAGTTCACCCTGTACGCAAACTGCAAGAAGGGAAACCGACCTTCTTTTATCGAAGCGGGATCACCGGACCATGCCAACGCCCTTTATGAATACATCATTGAGAAGTGCAAAGAGCGCGTGGATGTGGTGGAACAGGGAGAATTCGGCGCGGAAATGAAGGTCGAGTTGCTGAACGACGGTCCATTTACCGTAATTCTGGATTCCCAGCAGATTTGCGGGTAGAAAAAGGAAGAATTCACCGGATTTTCAAGGAATTTCGGAAATAAAAGCTTGCAATCCGGCTATTTTTCTGTATAATAATTGGGTATGGTCTGAATAAGCAGGCCAGAATCCTACATCGCAAGATGTCATTAGGCCATAGGAGGTGAAAACAATGAGAAATTATGAATTATTGTTCATTCTTGATCCGGCTATGGATGAAGCTGCAAGAAACCAGATGATCGAGACCGTAAAGGGCATCATCAACGCTGACGGTGAAGCTGGAGAAGCGGATCTGTGGGGCGCTAAGAAGCTCGCTTACCCGATCAACAAGAAGAAGGACGGTTTCTACGTGCTGATTCCATTCAAGGCAAGTGCAGAACTGCCAAAGGAACTGGACAGAAGACTGAAGATTTCCGATAATTGCATGAGACATATCATCGTTTGCCAGGACGAGAAATAAGTATCGTTCACAGCGTTCGGAAAGGACAGGTGAAACATGAATAGTGTAATTTTAATTGGAAGATTAACAAGGGATCCGGAGCTTCGCTACACACCGAACACTCAGACTGCCGTAGCGCATTTCACGCTGGCAATCGACAGACCGGTGTCCGCCGGCCAGGAGCGTCAGGCTGACTTTATTCGAATCACCGTATTCGGAAAGCAGGCCGAGACCGTAGACAGATACCTGAAGAAGGGCAGTCAGGCAGCGGTAAGCGGACGGATTCAGACGGGAAGTTACAGAGACAAGAACGGTCAGACGGTATACACCACTGACGTCATCGCGAATCGCGTGGAGTTCCTTGGCTCTAGAAACAACAACGGTGGAGGCTCCAACGCTAACTCCGGCTTTGGCGGCAATGACAGCTACCAGGGCGGTCAGCAGCAGAGCGCGCCGGCACCGCAGCAGGACGCTTTCGGAGGTCAGGATGATTTCCCGGATGCATTCCAGGCAGCGGATGACGACATCCCGTTCTAGACATATCTTAGGAAAGGAGATTAAGTCGAAATGGACAATAACAACAGAAAGCGCGGCATGAGAAGAAGAAAAGTATGCCAGTTCTGTGCAGACAAGGATAAGAAGATCGATTACAAAGATGTAGAGACTCTGAAGAAGTTCACTACCGAGAGAGGCAAGATTCTCCCGAGAAGAGTAACCGGTACATGTGCAATGCACCAGAGAGCAGTTACCACTGCTATCAAGAGAGCTCGTGTGGTAGCACTCCTTCCTTTCGATGCAGATCTGAACAACTAATCCGCAGAAAAAGTAATTTGAGAACGCTGGAGGTTTCCTTCCGGCGTTCTTTTTATTATAATGAAATAAAAGTATTGGTGCTATTGTTCCGGGTTGTCCGTTCAAGCGGCGGGCAGCGGGAAGCAGAAAGGAAAAAAGAAATGACAGAAAACCAGAAGATTATCGATTTCCTGAACGAACTGAAATCAGCTGCACCGGCGCCGGGGGGCGGTGCGGTTGCGGCGCTGACCGGTGCACAGGGTGCGGCCCTGATTATGATGGTGGCGAACCTCACCGTGGGAAAGAAGAAATATGAAGAGTACGAAGAGCTGAATCAGCAGACACTGAAAGAAGCCCAGGAAGTTCTCACGAAGCTGATCCGGGGAATCGATGAAGATAAGGAAGCTTTTACCGGCGTTTCGGACGCTTATGCCTTTCCGAAATCCACGGAAGAAGAGAAAGTGGCTCGCAGGGCGGCGATTGCAGAGGCATCGGTAGCCGCAGGTCTGGCTCCGCTGAACGCCTGCCGGGCCGCATTGGCCGGACTGCACCTCACCAAGGAGATGATTGGCAAATCCAACAAGCAGCTGGTGAGCGATCTTTACGTAGCGGCCCTGAACCTGAATGCTTGCATTCAGGCGGCGAAGATGAACGTGGTGGCCAACACCCCTGCTCTCACCGATCGCAAGCAGGCCGAGGAATGGAACCGAGAAATCGCTTCTATCGTGGAAGAAGCCAACACCCTGACCGGAGAAATTCTGAAAGACGCCTAGTGCTAATATAGAAATATGAGGAAATGTGCGGATTCAATATAAGGATTTTCAATAAAAAATCGGTTGAATACAAGTCCTCAATTTGTTAAAATAAATCGATTTTCGTTGTTAGTGAATTCTAACAGCGTTTTATTGTGGGCTTTTTAATTTATTTCTATAAGATTGAAGGAAAGGACAAAACATCATGCACAACGGTACAGGACTGTTTTTCTGGGGATTCCTGATGGTATACGGCATCGTCATGTTCGCCATCTCCCCGAAGGCCGTTACAATCGGCGGCTTTTTCAAAGGAACCGACAAAAAAGGAAGGGCAGCCTCTTCTTTGATGGTCACCTCTTCGGTATTCATTGCTTGGATTTTCGCAAAATCCGTATACAACTGCGCCAATATGGGATACAGCTACGGCATCGTGGGCGGTATCGGCTATGCGGTGTACTGGCTCTGCATTCCCCTCACCGGTTTTGCAATCTACAGACTGCGCCGCCGTTTCGCCGCAAAGTCCATGACCGACTTCCTCACAAGCAACTACGGTGTGGCAGCGGCATTTTGCTTCAGCGCAGCAATTCTGGTTCGTTTGTTCAACGAGGTTTGGTCCAACACCTCGGTCATTGGCGGATACTACGGCGAATCGGGCAGCAAACCCTTCATCATCGCCGCACTTCTTTTTACCGCAATCACACTGGGCTACAGCTGCTGGGGCGGACTGCGTTCTTCCCTGATTACCGACGTGCTGCAGGCCGGGCTGTTCGTGGTACTGCTGGCATTCACCATTTTCTGGATTCTGCCGGCACATCCGATGAGCGCGTACCTGACCAGCGGATCCTGGAAGATGGACGCCGGCGTGGACTTCGTTCTGGGGGCACTGCTGCAGTGCCTGTCCTACGGATTCCATGATGCGGTACTCACCGACCGGGGATTCATCTGCGAGGAAAAGAAAATGCTGAAGTGCTTCACCGTTGCGGGTCTTCTGGGATTCCTGGCAATCACCCTGTTCTCCCTGATCGGTGTGGACGCCATGCTTTCCGGTCTGGAAAATGTGACCGACGCGGCGCAGGCGGTAGCGCAGGGAATGGGCATTGCGGCATTCTTCCTGATGGCTATCATGATGGTAATGTGCGGCGGTTCCACTCTGGACTCCACCTTCAGTTCCCTGGCGAAACTGACCGCGCGGGATCTTCCGGCCATTCTGGGCAAGGATCCGCATGAAAAAGCTCGCTGGATCGGTATCGGTTTCATGGCATTTTTCGCAGTTGTGGGCAACCTGCCGATGATTGTGGGAACCAATATCCTGGCGGCAACCACCATTTCCGGAACCATGATTATGGGTCTGGGTCCGATTTTTCTGCTCCACGGCGCAGGTCCGATTAAGCCGACCAAAATCGGCTTCCACCTCTCCTTCTGGATTGGCATGATTCTGGGAATTGTGGACACCGTTCGCCCGGACAGCCTGGCATTTATGAATATCGGAAACGGTGCATACGCCAACTTCCTGGGCGTAAACTTCTGGGGTGCCGTACTGTGCTGGGGTTCCTACGCGGTATGCGGTGTCGTGGCTTCCATGGCGGAGAAGACTGAAGGCCGTCCGGCATGGAAAGGCAGAACCGATGAGGAAATCGCGGCTCTGGATGCAGAGCGCAGCGCCGCCGGATGGGAAGACATCGATCCGGAAGGCATCGAGTCGGCAAACTAATTGAAAAAAACAGCAATAGATATTAGAATATACCTATCTGTGCCGGCGGGTGCAGGTAGGTATATTTTGTAGGTCAATTATGATAGCGATAAAATCATTCGAATACAGGAGGACAGACAGATGGAAAAATATGCGATTTTGTTCAGCAGCAAAACCGGAAATACCCGGATTTTGGCGGATGCGATTCGGGCGGTGCTGCCGGAAGAGGACTGCGCATTCTTCGGCGAAGCCGGATCGGTTGCGGAGAGTCCGGAGGTGAAGACGGTATACCTGGGCTTTTGGACGGACAAGGGCAATGCGGACGAGGCAGCCTTAAATGTCCTGAAAAATCTGAGAAACAAAAACGTATTTTTATTCGGAACAGCCGGCTTCGGCGTGGAGGATGCGTATTTTCAGCGGGTGCTGAACAACGTAAAGGCGTCGATGGATGAGAGTAATACCTTGGCGGGCGAGTTCATGTGCCAGGGAAAGATGCAGCAGGCGGTCCGGGATCGGTATGTGAAGATGAAGGCGCAGCCGGATGCGGCACCGAATCTGGATCAGATGATTGACAATTTCGACCAGGCCCTGTCCCATCCGGATGCGGCGGATCTGGAGAACCTCCGTCAGGCAATTTTGAAGTAGAGAAAAAGAAAGAAGGAAAAAATGGCAAGTTGCACAACTCCGAGTTATGCGAGACATAATTTCAAAGATGCGGGAAGAGCCTGTCCGGTGGATTACCGGCTGGACCCGGCGGTATGGGCCGCTGCCCCGACCCCGGAACACACCTTCGACACCCTGCTGGTGGTGGGCGGACTGTACGGAAACCCCTTTGCCATGGATGCAGTACAGGCAATGTTCGTAAAAGAAAAGAAACGCTTGGGCGAAGGCGGCCGGGTGGGCATGGTGTTCAACGGCGATATGCATTGGTTCGACCGGACGGCAGAGGAATTCGCCCGTGTGGAAGCCGGTGCGGAGAAATATATTCCAATGGTTGGAAATGTGGAAGCGGAGGTTCGAAGAACGGAAGATATCGGCGTGGGCTGCGGCTGCGCCTATCCGGATTGCACCGATGATGCCAGCGTGAGCCGCTCCAACCGAATTCACCATATGATGAAGGAAGAAATTGGGAAGCATCCGGAGCTGATTGCGAAGCTAAAGGACCGGCCGGGACACATGGTCGCTCAGGTGGGCGATTGTAAAATCGGAATCACTCATGGAGATGAGAAGCTGCTGGGGGGCTGGGACTGTGCCATCGAGCAGCTGGAGGATGTGCTTCGCCAGGGAGAACTGTCCGACTTTATGGAAGAAAACGGAATCGATATTTTCGCTACCACCCATACCTGTGCGGCAGTCGCCGGAAAACTCCGGGGCGGTGTGGTAATCAATAACGGTGCGGCGGGGCTTCCTTCCTTTGAGGGACAGCAGTTCGGCGTGCTCACCCGAATTGCGGCGACGCCGGAGGAGGATGCCATATACCGGGTGGAATACAAGGGACTTTATATCGAAGCGGTTCCCGTTCGCTATGATCAGGCGGCCTATGTGGAGTGGTTTGACCGGCTGTGGAAACACAACTCTCCGGCAGAGGTTTCCTATCGCAATCGTATTCTGAACGGTCCGGCCTGCACCATCAGAAACGCGCTCCTGGGCGGATTCGTGGTTTTACCCGCGTACCTTGAAGAGGCGTATCCGGAAGGAAAACCGGCGTCACCCCAGGATCTGGAAGATGCGATGGCGCGGATTATGTATTTTGAGGATATGGTTCCGAAGGCGGAGTATCTGGAGACGCAGCCGGAACTGTCCACGATTCAGGTGAATGTGGGAAAGAAGTGCAATCTGTCCTGCGAGCACTGCCATGTGGGCGCCGGCCCGGATCGGAAGGAAGTGATTTCCCGGGAGACGCTGCAAGCGGTGTTGGATGCGGGGGTTCGGTACGGATTCCGGACGATTGATATCACCGGCGGGGCGCCGGAAATGGCGCCGGACTTCCGGTGGTTCATCGAAGAGGCGACGCGGCTTGGATTCAGGGTGATGGTTCGGACCAACCTGGTGATTCTGAAGGCGCCGGCATATCGGGACTTGATTCGGAAATATTGGGAGCTGGGGGTAACTGTGATTGCCAGCCTTCCGAATTTCAGTGAATCGGAGGCAGACAGTCAGCGGGGCGACGGCGTGTTCCGTCAGAGCATTGAGGTGCTTCGGGAACTGAATGCTGTGGGCTACGGTGCGGAAATGGAAAGTGAGGCGTCGGGTGAGCAGAAACCGGAGCTGAATCTGGTGTTCAACCCGCAGCGGGATATTCTGCCGCCGGATCAGGACGAGCTGGAGAATTTGTACCGGAAGGAGCTTCGAAAATACGGGGTGGAATTCAACCGGTTGTATGCGGTGACGAACAACCCGATTGGACGATACGGGTGTCACCTCCTGGAGAACGGAATCTACCAACAGTACATGGATATGCTGCTGGATGCATTCAACCCGGAGGCCTGCGAAAAAATGATGTGTAGGGATCAGATTAGCGTGGGATACGACGGCAGAATTTACGACTGCGACTTCAATCAGGTAATGGAAATGCCGTGCCGGAACGAAGGTCGGGATTTGACCGTCTATGATCTGGTTGGGGGAAAAATTAATTCGCTTCGGCGGAAGATTCGGTTCGGGGCGCACTGCTACGGCTGTACCGCCGGTGCCGGATCCAGCTGCGGCGGTACGCTGGTGCAGGGATAGTTCGGAAGAAAGAACAAACTGCACATAAGGAGCGTAGATATGAAGGTAATCAAAAGAATTGAAGACAATATACCGTTCAGTTTGCACGATAGCAGGATAATAAAGTGGGAATGTGCGGAGGATTATCTCGTTATATATTTAGATAATGTTTTTGAGTATACTAACGAATCGGAAAAATTTTATCCAGCAAGTATGGCATTTGAAGGTATTGATTTAGAAGAATGCAATGTTTTAGTATTCAATGACAGCTTAGAAGATGGGCGTTTTTCGGGTAGAAAATATGGAATAAAAGAATTTATCAAGGAATATGGTGATGCAGAATTTGAGATTATTACAGAAACATATGGGTATTGCAGCACGGTATTAGATGGTTTGTTATGGATTGATGGATGTGACCCCATTTCAAGTACTATCCATATATGGAATCCGGGAGATATTGTATTTCAGTATTGATGAAAATTAAATATGCCTAGAATTTTGAAGTGACTTCACGCTGTTCTTGCATTTCTGTCAAAAAGCGTGAATCATCTTCAAATTTCCAGGCATATGAGAGTAAATGCATAGTATGTAGATAACATTATTAGATTTGTCTGCGCAGCGTCACCAGAACCACGGTGCCGGCCTCCGAGCTTTCCTCCACCGTCATCGCGCCGCCGTGAAGCGCCGCGATTTCCCAGACCAGAGAAAGCCCCAGCCCGACACCGCCGTGTTCCCGGCTTCGGGACTTGTCCACGCGGAAGAACGGCTGGAAAATGCTCTCCCGGTACTGCTCCGGAATTCCGAAGCCCGTATCTGCCACGCGGAGCTGAATAAGCCTTTCATCCCCAGTGATGGAAATGGTAACGGTGCCATCGGGACGATTGTACCGGATGGCGTTTTCCGTGAGGTTGAAAAGCATCCGGTAGACCAAGGTGTCGCTTCCGATCATCCGGGCATTCCCCTCACATTTCAATGATACTCCTTTTTCCTCGGCCACCGGCGCAAGGTCGGTATAAATCTCTTCAATCATCGGCGCCAGCTCAATCTCATCCTCGCACGGAACAGAACGAAGTTCGCTCATTTCCAGAAGGGTTTTCGTCATCTGAGACATACGTTCCGTCTGCTCCTGCAGCAGCTTCAGGAAAACACGAGTCTCCGGCCTCAGCACCGGGTGTTCTTGGGCAAAAAGTTCCATCTGCGCCTGCATCAGTGCAAGAGGCGTTCTCAATTCGTGAGCTGCATTTCCCGTAAACTGCCGCTGGGCCGAGAATCCCTCATCCAATCGACGAATCATGCTGTTGAAGGATTTGCTGAAGGATTGAAACTCCGGAAGTACATCCTCGCTGATTTTCATATCCGATAGATTATTCGGCTGCACCATTTCAATCTGAGAAGTGAAGGTGCGCAGCGGTTTCAGCGCATGGCCGGTGACGAAATATGCCAGCACGCCGCCCAGCAGCGTCATGAAGGCCGTAATGCACCAGCCTGTGAGGCCAAAGGATTCCTGCGCGCTGTCCACGATAATCGTGAGTTCGTGATTCAGGTCGACATTTTCGGGATTAAACGATTCCCCCGAGGAATCCGCACCTGCACTCGATTCTCCTTTTTCATCCAACTTTCCGGCGCTGGATTCGCGGCTTGCATCGTTACTGCTATAAGCGGAAATCCCGCTTCCGATCATATCCATATAATGCTTTCCGGAATAGATAATCAGGCAATTCATCACCACGCAGGTTACACAAAGAAGAATCGCCGTCATCAGCGTGATGCGCCATTGCAAAGATATTTTCTTCATTTTCGGTCCTCCATTACGTATCCTTCCCCAATGCGATTGTGAATCGGATCGTATCCCAGCGCCTGGCGGAGCTTTTTACGCAGCGCGGAAATATGCACCCGAATGGAATTGCTGAAACGATCCACGCTGTTATCCCACACGTGCTCCATCAGCTCCTCCTGACTCACCGGCCGCCCCGGGTGGAGCATAAGATATTCCAGGATTCCGGTTTCTTTTCTCGTCAGTGACAGAATCTCCTCCCCCACCGCCGCCCGTCGCGCCTTCGTATCAAAGGAAAGCTTGCCGCAGGTCAGGACCACATCGTTCTTAGTATATCGCCGCAGGGTCAGATTGCGGATTCTTGCCGCAAGTTCCTCAAGATGAAACGGTTTCGTCAGGTAGTCATCCGCTCCCGCATCCAGGCCGTCTACTTTATCCATAACATCGCACCGCGCGGACAAAATCAACACCTTCGTATGGTCATCGTTTTTCCGAAGGGTCCTCAGCACCGTCATGCCGTCTTCACCCGGAAGGTTCAGGTCCAACACCACCAAATCGTAATTTTCAACGGCCAGAAGCTCCATGGCGCTCCCCCCGTCATAACAGGAATCCACGCTGTACGCCAACCGGCTCAAGCTGCGAACAATCGTGTCGCACAGAATCTTCTCATCCTCAACCACCAGAATACGCATAACAAATCTCCCTTTTTTCAAACATTCATCCAATTATCTATATTATACCCTACCCGTATAAAATTTCCGTTAACTTTCCTTTCTTAACGAAGATTTTATATCCGGCTTGCTATAGTGGAGGCGTAAAGAAAAGGAGGAGACATGAGCAGAAGAAGAAAAAACGCCGCTCGCCTGCTGTTGGTTGCCACGGGCATCGGCATGATGTGCTTCGGCGCGATGCGGGGCGAGGCGGAACTGGTGCTGGGCAAAGCCATACGATTATGTCTGGAGTGTGTGGGAATTGGGTAAAAATAAAAACAACCTCTCGAGAATTACCGGCCGCATGCGCGGATGGATTCAGGCGGGTGCCACCCTCCTTTCGAATATCCACCTTTCCAACTTCTTCAAAGGTGGAATTTATCAAGGCGGCGGAAAAGCCGTGTGCGTTCCCGGACTGAACTGCTATTCCTGTCCGGCGGCCTCCGGGGCCTGTCCCATCGGTGCATTCCAAGCCGTGGCGGGATCCTCAAAATTCGGTTTTTCCTATTACATCACCGGATTTCTGATCTTGGTGGGTGTGCTTTTGGGACGATTCGTTTGCGGATTCCTGTGCCCCTTCGGCTGGTTGCAGGATCTGCTGCACAAAATCCCCGGCAGGAAGATTTCCACCGGGAGACTGAAGCCCCTGACCTATGTGAAATATGCGGTGTTGATCGGAACGGTGATTCTGCTTCCGGCGCTGATGATCAACGATGTGGGAATGGGCGATCCCTATTTTTGCAAGTATATCTGTCCGCAAGGCGTGCTGGAAGGAGCCCTCCCCCTTGCGGCGGCAAATGCCGGAATCCGCAGCGCTTTGGGAACTCTTTTTACCCGAAAGCTAATCATCCTGGTGACGGTAGGAATCCTGAGCGTGGTGTTTTACCGGCCCTTCTGCAAGTGGGTGTGCCCGCTGGGCGCCTTCTACGGACTGATGAACAAGGTGGCCCTGTTGGGCGTTGAAGTGGACCGGGGAAAATGCGTTTCCTGCGGAAGGTGCGCCGAGGCGTGCAAAATGGACGTGGACATCACCCGGACGCCGAATCACGGGGAGTGCATTCGGTGCGGAAAATGCGTCACCGTATGCCCTGTCGATGCCCTGGCCTATGGGTGCGGCTTCGGAAGTGACGGAAAAGAAATGAAAAAGGAGACAGAAAAATGAAGACGAAAATGAAGAAAATGATGATGCTGGCGGTGGCGGCGGTTTTGATGCTGTCCCTGGCGGCGTGCAGCGGGAAAAGCAGCAACAGCAAGGAACCAAGCAATCTGGACGAGGCGGTTGCCATGTATCAGGAGCTGATGGAGCAGGAGAATCAGATTTTTGCAAAGAACAAGAAGCTGTGGGAGAAAGTCTTTATGGAAGCGGACAAGGGAATGACCCTGCAGGAGGACGGAAAGAATTACGGTGAATTCCTTCTGGACACCATCGAATCCGCGAAGGACAAATTCACGGAGGACGAGCTGAAGACGCTGAAAAGCGGAGCGGAGGAGATTAAAAAAATCGAAGAGAAGCTGACCATGCTGGAAGAAAAATATCCGAAAGTGGCGGAGAAAGCTAAGGAAAACGGCTCGACGTCGTGCAAGGACGGAAGCGCCAGCGTGCCGGCGGATTCCGGAAATATGGACGAGTTCCCTGCTTTTGAGGGAAAGGACCTGGACGGAAAAAAAGTTAGCAGCAAGAAGCTGTTCTCCGGCAACAAAGTGACGGTAATCAATTTCTGGTTCACCACCTGCAAACCTTGCGTGGGCGAACTGAAGGACATGGAGGCTCTGAACAAGAAGCTGATGAAAAAAGGCGGCGAGGTTGTAGGAGTGAATGCGTACACCCTGGATGGGGACAAGAAAGCCATTGCTGATGCGAAGAAGCTTCTGGAGAAAAAGGGCGTTTCGTATAAAAACATCTGGTTCAAGTCCGACAGTGCCGCCGGGAAACTGACTTCCGGGATGTACTCCTTCCCTACTACCTATGTAATTGATTCAAAAGGAAAAGTTGTGGGCAAGCCGATTGTGGGCAGCATCACATCCGACGAACAGAAAAAAGCGCTGAACGACTTAATCGAACAGGCGATGAAATAAAAAAGTGAAGAATCAAAAAGAGGAGCGTTTGCACCGGCAAATGCTCCTCCTTCACTATTAATTCTCCCTGGCATCATCAATCAGCAGCCGAATGCAGTGGTACAGGTACGGCTTGTACTCTTCGAAGCTGACCGGATCCTCGTTAATCAGGACGCTGTAGCAGGTGGAGTTCACCATTTCAATCAGCGTATAAATCAGAATGTCCGGATTCTTCAGGTGCACGTGGTCCCGCTCAATCAGCAGGGAAATGAAATCCTTGAAATTGATGACATCGGAATTCTTCTCCTCAATGCGGCTGTTCAGGAACAGACCCCAGCTGAGATTCTTGGATACGAACCGCAGCAACGTCAGATCTTTCGACAGATAATTCAGAATGAAATCCGCCACGAAGATGAACCGATCCGCCACCCCCACCTTTCGGTTGGCGCCCAGGCTTTCCTCCATCGCGTTAACGGCCTTGGTGAGAATCCGGGAAGCCTTAATCACAATCAGCTCATCCCGCACCGCCTCCTTGCTGTCGAAATAGAGATAGAACGTGCCCTTCCCCACTCCGGCTTTCAGCGCAATGTTCATAATCGTCGTGCTGGAGAAGCCCTTCGTGGTGAAAAGCTCATAGGCCGCGTCCAGGATGTCCTGGCGTTTTTTATTTTTCTTCATATCCACTTTTGTCATAACTACACCCTTGGTAAAAATAAATCCGTTCGGCTCAACGTTACCGATTTTTCTATAATATACCATTAAGTGAAGGATTCGTCAAGAATAAAATGACCAATGGTCAAACATATGAAACCCTTATATATAAAGTGTTTCGAAAATTGAACAAAGGAATTTTGTAAAAATTTTATCTCAAATATTGACTACTGGTCATTCCTGTGCTAGTATACTGGCAGATGAAATGACCATCGGTCAATTTGGATATGCGAAACTATTTTTATAGGGGGATGCAAGAGATGAAATTCGGCAAAGCAGTTGTGAAGCTGAGACACGCAATCCTCGTAATAGCATTGATTTTAATCATTCCGTCAGCAATCGGAATGGCGAAGACTCATGTTAATTACGATATGTTGTCCTACCTCCCGAGCGATATGGAAAGTGTAAAGGGTCAAGACCTGTTGATGGACGAGTTCCACAAGGGCGGCTTCTCCATTCTCGTTCTGGAGAATATGAAGACGGATGATGTGACGAAGCTGAAGAAGGACATTAAGAAGGTGGATCATGTGGAATCCATCGTGAATTTGCAGGACGTGGTGAATCCATCCATTCCGATTTCCATGTACCCAAAGGTGGTGCAGGACAATATCAATAACAAGAATGCAACGATGCTGGTAACATTCTACGATACGGGAATTTCGGATGAGCATACGCTGAATGCCGTGGATCAGATTCGCAAGATGAGCAACAAGGATACGTATGTTGCCGGAATGACATCCATGGTTCTGGATCTGAAGAATATTGCGGAGACGGAAGAAATCAAGTACGTAGCGGTGGCAGTAGCGCTGTCCCTTCTGGTAATGATGCTGTTGCTGGACTCCTATGTGGCGCCATTCTTGTTCCTGCTGAGTATCGGACTGGCAATTCTGTACAACATGGGATCCAATATCATGTTCGGTGAAATATCCTACATCACCAAAGCCATCGCGGCGGTGCTGCAGCTGGGCGTGACCATGGACTATTCCATCTTCCTGTGGCACAGCTATATGGAAAAGCTGGATGACGGAATAGAGCCGAAACCGGCCATGGCAGAGGCCATCAACGCAACGTTGATTTCTGTGACAGGAAGCTCCGTTACGACAATTGCCGGTTTCCTGGCACTGTGTTTCATGACCTATAAGATGGGCATGGACCTTGGATTGGTTATGGCGAAGGGCGTTGTCTTTGGTGTAGTGTGTAGCGTTACGGTGCTGCCGGTGATGATTCTGTTCTTTACCAAAACATTGCAGAAGACTCGTCACAAGACCTTAATCCCAAGTGCCGACAGATTGTCTCACAAGCTCACATCTCGGTATGGAATTTACATCCTGTGCTTTGGACTCCTGTTAGCTCCGGCACTGTATGGATATGCTCACACGAATACATCTTACGATTTGACGAAGATGGTGGTGGGAGACGGCAAGGATATCGATAAAGAGATGGTTCCGTTCTATACTGCAAATAAGAAGCTATCGAAAGATTTCGGAATCAATACTTCCTATATCATCATCGCAGATGCGAATATGTCGGCGAAAGATGGCCGGGCCATGAGTGAGGAAATCAAAGACGTGAAGGGCGTGAAGAGCGTTCTGGGTGTGGACGGAATGCTGGGTTCTGCGATTCCTCGGAACATGCTTCCGGATGAGCTGAACACTTCCATGCGGTCCGACAAGCACCAGATGATACTGGTGAACTCGAAGTATCGGATTTCGACCGATGAGGTAAATCGTCAGGTGATACAGGTCAACAGTATCGTTCACAAGTACGATAAGAACGGATCGGTTATCGGTGAGGCACCGTCCACGAAGGATTTGATTCAGCTGACGTCGAAGGACTTCCAGGTCGTTAACTGGATTTCCATCGGACTGGTATTCCTGATTATTTTCTTCGTATTGCGCTCGATATCACTACCGTTTATACTGATACTTGTAATCGAGTTAGCCATATACATCAACATGGGAATCTGTGGGTTCACCGGAGTTGAGCTTCCGTTCCTGGTTCCGGTATGCGTCACCACCATTCAGCTGGGTTCCACGGTGGATTATGCGATACTGATGTCCACTCGGTACAAGACCGAGCGAATGGGTGGACTGAGCAAGCGTGAGTCCATTGATATCGCCGTAAGAACATCGCTGCCGTCGATTATGACCAGTGCGCTGGGCTTCTTCGCCTCTACATTCGGCGTATCGAAGTATTCCAATGTATACCTGATCAGCACCATGTGTTCACTGATGGCCAGAGGTGCGATTATCAGTATGATTACGGTAATCTTCCTGCTGCCATCCATGCTTATGGCATTCGATCGTATAATTTGTAAAACTACAAGGGGCATGAAAGGATTGAACAATGAGAAAGCTTAACAACAAAATCAAGAAAATCGGCGCCCCGATTCTTGCGGGCGTTCTGGCATGCAGCACAGCGTTGTTTTATGTGCCGCAGATGAGTGCAGTCCATGCAGATACGGAGAAGTCCATTAATGAGAACTTCCCGGAGATGCTGAAGACCGCACAGACCGGCGACAAATCCGAGACCGTGTACGCGGTAATGGACGCCGATGGCAATACAACCGATGTTTCGGTAAGCGAGTGGCTGAAGAATGAGGGCAAGTCCAACAACCTTAGCGATTACTCCAACCTGAAGAATATCAAGAACACCTCCGGCGACGAGAAGATGAGCCGGGACGGCAACAAGCTGGTGTGGGCTGCAAAGGGCAAGGACATCCACTACACCGGAGACTACGACGGGGAGCTTCCGGTAAAAGTAAAGGTCAGCTACTATCTGAACGGCACGAAGGTTTCCGCCGATGAAATCGCCGGCAAGAAGGGCAATGTAAAAATCCGTTTCGATTACGACATCAACGACAGCGTAAAAGAAAACGGCTACAGTTTGACTCGTCCGTACGCAATTGTCAGTGCGGTCGTGCTGAGCAACGACAATTTCACCAACGTCACCGTAAACAACGGTAAGGCGGTAAACGACGGAAACAGCACCGCCGTTGTGGGAATCGCTCTTCCGGGAATGAGCGACAACCTGCAGATTGACGAGCTGAACATTCCGGACCACGTAACCATCAACGCAAAGACCACGAATTTCGAAATCGACGGAACCTACACCGTAGCGGATTCCGGTTTCATGAATGATGTGGATACCACGAAATTAGATGACGCCACCGGTCAGATTGACGAGCTGGAAAGCGCACTGGACAAGCTGTCCGATGCTTCCAAAAAGCTGGTGGACGGAAGTTCCAAGCTGGCCAAGGGTGCCAATAAGCTGGCGAACAGCTCCGCTCAGATTGAAGAAGGAACCGAAACCCTGAAGGACGGCACCGAGAGCATGAAAAACGGATCCAAGGACTTGAAGGCCGGAACCGGAGACCTGAAGCAAGGAACCGGAGACCTGAAGACCGGCGTGAAGGACTTGTCCGACGGTGCGGACAAGTTGGTAACCGGTGCCCAGGACCTGTCTTCCGGGACCATTCAGATGAAAAAAGGAACGGAGGCGCTGAATTCCAGCGTGAACGGTGCGGACGGACTGGCCGGTGATAACGGCAGTGCCAAGAAACTCAGTGCCGGAGCAGCTCGGGTGGATGCCGGAATCAAGCAGATGGGCAAAACGCTTGCGGCACAGAACACCAAGCTGGCACAGACTGCGAAATCCATCAGCGACAATCTGGACGGCGTGAATACCGAGAAGGTAAACGCCCCATCCTCCGCCGATGTGGACGGCGCTCTGGAAACAGCTATCAAAGCGGCAGAGGCTTCCGGAGATCAGGACACCATCAATGCATTGAAGAATGCAAAAGAAAAGCTGGGAACATACGAGACAAACGTAAACGATACGGTTTCTTCCGTGAATACCGACAAGCAGAAGATTATTACCGCAAATCAGACGGCGAAGGCAATGTATCAGAGTATTGCATCTTCTTCCAATGATGACTTAAAGAAGCTGCAGGACGGTGCGGATGAACTGAAGGCCGGAACCCAGGCTTTGGATACCGCCGTCAATGTAGGAGGTACAAAGGCGGACGGAACAAAGGTTCCGAGTCTGTCGAAGGCCGTGACCGGACTGAATTCCGGTGCCGCACAGCTGGATGCCGGCGTGAACGGATACACCGACAAGGACGGAAAGTTCCATCCGGGCGCACTTCTGGGCCTCCAGAGCCTGCAGGCGGGAATCAAGGTCGATACTAAGGATAAGACCAGTCTGGTAACCGGCGTGAATAAGTTGGATGCCGGTGCAAAAAAGCTGGATGCCGGCACTACAAAGCTGGCAAACGGTGCGGTTCAGGTAGACGCCGGAGCCGGAAAGCTGGTGACCTACATGGGTCAGCTGACGGAAGGTGCGGAGACTCTGTCTGACGGTGCAGATACTTTGGCAAGCGGAATGGCAACATTCAATAAGACCGGAATCCAGAAGCTGGTATCCACCCTGAAGGATTCGGATATTAAGAGCACGGTGAACCGGGTAAAGGCAACTTTGGATGCCGCTTCCGATGGTTCCTTCATCGGCGGAAAGCAGGACGGTCAGAGTGGAGAGAGCAAGATCATCTTCAAGACTGACGAGGTAAAGAAGGCAAGCAAATCCGATAAGTAGGACCTGCCGGACAATTAAGCAAGTAGAGGGCGGAGCAGTCGCAATTCATGTGCGGCGGCTTCGCCCTTTTCTTTTGGTTCTTTCGCATGCGACGGAGACATCGTCCTCCCTTCGTTGCCCTGCCCGCAGAGCCTTAATTCTTCGTCGGGCCACGCCAACAAGACCCGCCCTTTCCCGCGCTGCCGGCACCCATGTTGGCGTCGCCCTGCCGGCAGAGCCTTAATCCTTCGTCGGGGCACGCCAACAAGGCCTGCCTTTTCTCGCGCTGCCGGCGCCCATGTTGGCGTCGCCCTGCCGGCAGAGCCTTAATCCTTCGTCGGGCCACGCCAACAAGCTCCGCCATTTCCCGCGCTGCCGGCGCCCATGTTGGCGTCGCCCTCCCGGCAAAGCCTTTGTCTTCCGTCGAGCCACGCCAACAAGCCCCGCCCTTTCCCGCGGTAGCGGCACCGGCGCGCAACCGGGCGGCGGAGCGTAGGATTCATAATTTTCTCAAAATATTTTGAAATAAGCTTTACATATTACTTAATATGATATATAATATAGACAGTTGATAAGGAAACGAATCAGCGAGTAATGGGCAAGCATAGAAAGGAGGTTATCATGGACGAGATGGACAAAAAAGAAATCAAGGAAGTTATTGAATGGTGCGATGAAAAAGGGCACAGCGAACACGAAATTCTGGAATTAATCCGAAGAATCGTCGGAGCAAATCAAAGAGAAGAAGAATAAAAAAAGAAGCCCAGCTTGAAAAGCTGAACTTCTGAATCAACAAGGGTGTCAGGCTTGCCACTGGCACCCCCAAAACCTATAATTATTATAACAGGAACGGGAAAAATGACAAGCGAAAAAAAGTTTGACCAAATAAAATACCAAAACGAATACAACCGAAAAAATTATGACCATATCAATATCATGGTTGCCAAAGGAAAGAAAGATATCGTAAAAGCGAAAGCCAAGGAAAAAGGCGAAAGCATGAGTGAATACATATGGAAAGCCGTAGAAAAAAGGCTGTTAGAAGATGAATAAGTTAGTTGACCGCCGAAAGGCGGTTTTTTATTTGAAAAAATGAAAGGAGCAAGAATGAAATCAGAAAAACAGCTCTAGAAGAGAAAGGAGGTGATTAAGTGAATACGCAAATTATTATTACCCCGGCGGGGGTGCTATGGGTGGCCGGTGCCATCGTGTCCATTTCCGCTGCTGCCGGCGTGTTAATCCGGATTTATAAACATTTTCGGAAACCCGGGGAAACCCAGGACCACCGCATTGCGGAACTGGCTGCCGGCGCCCATGTTGGCGTCACCCTCCCGGCAAAGCCTTTGTCTTCCGTCGGGCCACGCCAACAAGGCCCGCCCTTTCCCGCGACGCCGGCGCCCATGTTGGCGTCGCCCTCCCGGCAGAGCCTTAATCCTTCGTCGGGCCACGCCAACAAGGCCCGCCCTTTCCCGCGCTGCCGGCGCCCATGTTGGCGTCGCCCTCCCGGCAAAGCCTTAATCCACCGTCGGGTCACGCCAACAAGGCCGTCCGGAAACCCATTTGGCGAGTGAATAATCTTTTTATAAGAAAAATTTATTTGAAAGCCCGCGCCTTCATGGTAGAATAAAGCAAGTATATGCGTGACTTAGTAAATATGTGACTTAGTAAAGAGAAAGGGGGGCAGCAATGAGAAAGCGGAACCTGCTGATATTCACGCTGGTTGTTGTACTGATGACCGCAATGTCCGCCCCGGTTTTCGCCGGTAGTCAGGGCGACCGGCCGGAACATAAAAAGACTCATACGGATAAGGTCTATGCGGCAAAAAAAGGCTCCATTTCGGTGGATACCCGCCTTCGGATTCGGGAAGACCGGGCGCATGTTCGGGTCCGGGTGAATCAGGGTGCCGCAAAGAAGACCACGCTGTACACCACGGTGTACCTGCTGAAATCTTCGAAAGGCCAGTGGACCACCGTGGCCAGATGGACCGGGCGGGCCAATGGGAGGACCTTGAACCTGACCCGCAAGCGAAAGATTGTAAAGGGGCGGTACATGGTAAAAAGTGTTTCCACCGTCCGAAGCGGCCGGGGCAGCGATACCTTGGTGGACTACAGCAAGGAGCGTTCCTGCAGGAAAAGATAAAAAACAATTGAAAACCCCCGGCAGAGGGCTTGTGATTATGCAAGTACCTGCTGCCGGGGGTTCGTATTTTATTGGAAATATAGATTAGTCATCCGTCATGCGGTCGATGGAGTTCTCCGCATCCAGCATTCCGCCGGACAGGATGTTCAGAGCGGCTTCGTTCTTGTCGTCGTCCATTTCTTCCACAACCCATACGCCTTTTTCCTTCGTCAGATGGAAGGTAGCGGTCTTCTTGTATTCCTTCTTCTTCAGCGCGGAAATCTGCCGGTGCAGCTTTTCGCTCATCACCTTGCTGACCTGCTCGTCGGAAGCATTGGAGTTGTACAGGTCCATGGCACCGGCAAAGAAATCTTTGAAACCGGCCACGAATGCGTCGCCCATCTTGTAGGTGGTGATATCTACTTTTACCGTGGCCTCATCGCCGTTAATCTCTTCCTCACCGATTTCGTATTCGAAATCGATTAGTCTTGGGTAGAAGTCGTCGGTGAGCACTTTGTTCATTGCGGTGTCCATGCCTTCTTCGTCATCGTCGTCGTCCCAAGCTTCGGCGCCCAGATCAAAGGTACTCTCTTCGTATACCTTCTTGATAGCATCCTGATCCTCGTCCTGAATCCCTTTGAGGAACTGATCCACCGTCTTCGATGGGCTCACCTCCGGTTTGGATGAGGAAGAACCGCAGGCACACAGCAATACCAGTGTGCTCAGCAAAATCACGGATATTAATCTCTTTTTCATATAATACTCCTTTCGTTATTAGAAACGGTATCCCGTTCATGTTCAACTTGAATTGATATAACCTTACACTATTGCCGGGAGGATATCAAGAAAGGCGGGTGAAATTTAAGAAAAGCTTTCGGAAATCTTAAGAAAGTGACAAAAAACGAAACCGGCATTTGCATGCCGGCCTCGCCAAAGAAAGGAAAATATATATATCCACGGGAGTTGCCGCCTGTGCACCCCCGGATGGAAAGCTAGAATGTGGAGAAGAAATCCGATGAGGAATCGTTGCTTCCGGAATTGCCGGACGAATCGGAACTGTTTTTGGTTCCGCTCTTGATGATTTTTTTAATGATGGAATCCACCTCATCAATCGGAATGGCGAACCCGATGTTGTCGATGGACGCCTCCGAGGAAGAACTGCCGGAGGAGTATTTGGCATTGGTGATGCCGATGACCTCTCCGTACAGGTTGAACAGCGGGCCGCCGGAATTGCCGGAGTTGATGGCCGCGTCGGTCTGAATCAGCTTCATGGTGTTGTTCTGAGAAAACGTCACTTCCCGGTTCAGGGCGCTGATGGCACCGGAGGTCAGGGAGAAGGTGAGTTCGCCCAGCGGATTTCCGATGGTCACCACTTCGTCCCCCACGTTTGCATCGGAGGACTTGCCCAGCGTTACCGCCTGAAGCCCGGTGGCGTTAACTTTCAGAACCGCTACGTCGTAGTTTTCGTTGTAGCCCCGCACCGTCGCCTCGTAGCTTTTGCCGTTGTTGGTGGAAACCGTGATGGAATCCGCCCCCTCGATCACGTGGTAGTTGGTGACGATATATCCATTGGAGGAAACGATGAAGCCGGAACCGGAAGCCGCGGACTCCGTGGAGTAACCGAACATGTTCCGGGTGGTGGATTTGGTGGAGATTCCCACCGTCGCATCTACGTTCTTGGCGTAGACCTGCGCCGCCGTCATCTTCTTGCCGGTATTCACGTTTTTCACGCTCACCGTCCGGTCTCCGCCGTTCCCCTCCAGCAGGGTAGCAGCGCCGGTGCGCTCGGCAATCATGGCACCCCCAAAGCCGGAGGCGCCGCCGATGAGTGCGCAGCTCAGCACCGTGGCGATGGTCCGCTTCCTAAAAGCATGTTCTTTCGGCCGCTTCTGCCGAGGCGGTCGGCTGTTTTTATGGTCATCCCGATTTTCGTCATTCGGATTGATCAGAATGAAGTCGGTGTTGGATTCGTTGAAGTTATTATTCATGGGGAATCCTCCTTCATTGTCGTGTTGCATTTGATAGTACCAATATACTGAAAAAAACTTAAAGTGAACTTAAAGGAATATAAAAACTTTGAAAAGGAAATTGCAGGTTCAATCATATTTTCATCATAAAAACCGCCTCATGTATGCTATAATAATATGGTCATTTTATAGGAAGTCACTTGTAGGATAGAAAGGCAGTGGATGTTGAGAGGATTTATCGGAACAATGAAAGCGGGAAGAATTGCTGTTGCTGTGGTCGTAGTGATGATCATGGTCTTTTCGACTCTTCCGACGTATGCTCTCCCAACGAAGGACACCGTGCGCCAGCCGGGCAAGGTGTCGTCTAACCGCGCTTTCTATGGAATTGACGTTTCCGTATGGCAGGGAAACATCAATTGGCAGAAGGTGAAGCATGCCGGAGCGGATTATGCATTTGTCCGTGCCGGAGCCACCGGACAGAATTCCTTTGAAATGATTAAGGATCGCACCTATGAAAAGAATATGGACGAGGCGGCAAAGGCCGGAGTGGCCCGGGGCGTGTATTGGTACTCCCAGGCGACTACCACGGAAGAAGCGGTAAGCGAGGCAAAGGAAGTATGCAAGTATGCCGAGGGCAGAAAGCTGGAGCTTCCGATTGTAATGGATATGGAGTTCTCCAACGGCAGATTGGATGCGGCGTATGCAGGCTGGGTTTCGGAAGGCGGATCCGCCAATGCCCGGAAGCAGCTGACCCTGATTGCCGACGCGTTCCTCAATTACTGCAGGGATCACGGATATACCACCTGCCTGTACGTGTCGCAGAGCTTGACGTCCAAGACGTCCGGTGTGGATGTGGCGAAGCTGGTGAAGGACGGCCACGAGCTGTGGATTGCGCAGTACAATATTAACAACACTTCCTCGGAAGATTATACCTACTGGCAGTACAGCAGCATCGACCGCATCTCCGGAATTCGGGGCAGAGTGGACTCCAACTATATGTACATTCCGAAAAATAAAAACACCAACGGCAACAAGAAGATGGAAGCCACCATGGATTACGAGCAGCTGGCGTATACCGGCAATCCGGTGGAGCCGGAAGTGACCGTTCAGGATGGCGTGACGAAGCTCACGGAGAATCAGGACTACACTCTGGTGTACGCAAAGAACATCCGCAAGGGCACAGGCTATGTCATCGTAAAGGGCAAGGGCAAGTATCGCGGATATACGGAATGCGTTCCGTTCCGGATCGGCAGCAAGACCATCGAGAAAGAAGAGAGAGCCAATGAGGTAACGGATGTGGTTACTTCGGAGGTTAACGGAAAGACCCAAGTAAAGTTCACCGCAGCGGAGAGCAACGTGGGTAACTACCGAGTATTCTACAGAGATTCCAACAGTGAGGAATGGCAGCACGTGGATACCAACCGGACGGAAGTGTTCCTGAGCGGCGAACAGAGTCAGGTGAAGGTCGCTACGGTGAAAGAAAACAAGGTCATTGCGACGGCGACCCCGAAGAACAACAAGAAGACCGATATTATCGATAAGGCCGTTCAGAACGACACCGAACTTTCCGGTGTAAACAAAGAGAAGACGAACAAGGTGCGACTGATTGATAAGGAGGTAAGCAACGATGTCACAACAAGTTCCGGAAAGAACTAGCCTTCGTGACCACCTTTCATCCGCACACGAGAAATGGCGAGAACATTCCCGTTTTCGCCGGCTTTCCAAGAAGAAGAAAATTATAGTAGGAATGCTGGTGTTTCTGGTATTCCTTCTATTTCTTTTGAGCGCAACGCTGAACCGCTATAACGGATACAATATTCTATTGCTGGATCGGTACGTGTCCTTCGATATGCCGGAGGAAGATACCTTGACGACGAAGGAATGGAAAAAATTAGTGAAATCCGCAGAGGTAAGCAAGTATCCGGAAGCGCAGCTGAAGCGGGAAGAGAAGTACATCACCAGTCAGTACCACAAGCGGATTAAGGAATACGGATTGACGTATAAGGAATACCTGAAGGAGTCGGATTTTACGGAATCGGAATTCCAAGCGCAGGTGGAGAAGCTGGCAAAGGAGAATGTGAAGGAGAAACTGATTCTCCATTCCATTTCCAGAGAAAAGAAGATTTACGTTTCTTCCGAGGAGATGAAGGCGGCAAAGCAGCAGCTGATGAAAGACCGAGGGGCAACCAGTGAGGCGGATTACAAGAAAATTGCCGGCGAGACTCTGGACGAGCACGCAGAGGAGATTGACTTGGAATCGAAACTCCTGTACGGAAAGATTGTAAAAAATTAACAGGGAGACGGAGAGGTATGAATCATTCCTCATTCACCGGAAATACACATTTAGACGAACAGCAGCGAGCGGCCGCAGCGGATTGCAGCGGAAGCTCGCTGCTTCTTGCTGTGCCCGGAAGCGGGAAAACCACCACGCTTCTGGCCCGCCTGGAGAACCTGCTTCGTTCCGGCGTGCCGGACACCTCCGTGCTGGTAATTACTTTTACCAACAATGCGGCGGAGGAAATGAAGCAGCGGTTCCGGCGGCAGTACGGAAATAATCGGGTGGATTTTATGACCATCAACAGCTTCTGCTACCGCGTAGTTTGCTTTTATGCGGAAAAAACGGGACGGCAGAAACCGGAAGATTTGACGGATACCGGGTTGCTTTTGCGCCGGATTCTCGTGGGCGTGGCGGGAGATTCTTTTCCCGGGGAGAGCGACATTCGGGAGTTCGCGCAGAAGATCACCTATATCAAGAACATGCAGCTTTCGGAGGGGGAGATTGAGAAGCTTCGAATCGGAGATTACCCGGCGAAGCCCCTGTATGACGCTTACGTCCGGAGCATGAAGGCGCAGAACGCCATGGATTACGACGATCAGCTGGTGTACGCTTGCAAATTCCTGGAGAAGGTGTCGGGGGTGCGGAACCATTACCGGCGGAAATATCCCTATGTGATGGTGGACGAGGCGCAGGATACCTCGTGGCTGCAGCATCGGATTCTGCAGATTCTCACGCAGGACGGGGGAAATCTGTTCATGGTGGGGGATGAAGATCAGAGCATCTACGGTTTTCGGGCGGCATACCCGGAGGCCTTACTGGATTTTCAGCGCCATTATCCCGGGGGTAAAGTGTATCGGCTGGAGACCAACTACCGGTCCGGAAAGGACATCGTGGCTTTGGCGGACCGTTTTATCCGGCACAACCGAAAGCGATACGATAAAAACATGAAGCCCGCGGCGGAGTCTTCCGGCCGAGTTCGGGTGGAACCGGTGGCGCGGCGGTCCGATCAGTATCGGCAGATTGCCGACTGGATTCGGGAGGATCCGGAGCGGGAAACGGCGGTGCTCTACCGGAATAACGACAGCGCCATCCCTCTGATGTATCACCTGAGAAATGCCGGGATTTCATTTCGAAATCGGGGGCTGGACACCCTGTTCTTCAGCAGCCGGGTGGTGCGGGATGTGAAGGATATCCTGGGATTTGTCATGCATCCGGCGGACAGCGAGCTGTTCTGGCGAATTTACTATAAGCTGAATTACCGGATTTCGAAAAACGCAGTGGGAGATGCGGTGCGGCGAATGGACTTTCGGCGAGAGGATCCCATCCTGGCGGTACTGACGGAATCACCGCTTCTGGGACGGCAGAAGAAGGAAGACCTTCAGATTCTTCGGGATAACTTGCGGGATATGCGCCTTCGGAATAACGCGAAAGAGGCGCTGGAAATGATTCGCACCGGCATTCGATACCGGAACGAGAAGAGCGAAAAGCTTTTCGTGCTGGAAGCGCTTGCGGAACCCGCAGATACCATTGCGGATTTCCTGCAGAAGCTGTGGGAAATGGAGCAGATGATTTCTTCCGGCACCGGGAATTTGGAGTCAGCGGATGCCAAAGTGATTCTCAGCACGATTCACGGCAGCAAGGGAATGGAGTACGATCGGGTGATTCTGGTGGACGCCGTACGGGATGTGCTCCCTTCCTCGGAAAACGACCGGGAGGAGGAACGGCGCATCTTCTACGTGGCAATCACCCGTGCCCGGGAGGAACTGATTCTTCCGGATTACGGAGACTGTTCCTCCCCGTTCCTGCGGGAATGCTTCGGCAAACTGCCGGACCGCAGCGGTAATCAAAAGGATGTGCGCCGGATGGATTCCAAAGAATTCCGGGAGAAGGCAGCGGAATTCGTCCCTGGAGCGGAGGTCCGGAGCCGGAATTTCGGCACAGGCGTCATCCGCTCCAACGAAGGAGATTTCCTGGAGGTGTACTTCCCGAAGGACGGGAAGACCCGCAAATTCGTGAAGAGCATCTGCATTGAGAAGGGTTCGCTACGCCTTCTTCCTCGCCAGCCCGTTCTCCAGCGCAGCCGGCAGGAAAATGCTCAGCAAGATTAATCCGCAGCCGATGATTCCCAGGAAGGTGAACCGCTCGCCCAGGAAAATCACGCCCAGAATAACCGCCGCCAGCGGATTGGTCGCCACATACAGGCTGGCTCGTTCCGGCGTGGTGTATTTCTGTCCCACCGGCTGAATCGTGAAACCGATGGCACCGCACACCAGTGCCAGGTACAGAATCGCACCCCATTCCGGCGCAGAGGTCGGGATGGTGAAATCCTCGAAGGCGAACGCCGCCAGCAGGCTGAAGAATCCGATGAAGAACAGATGGAAAACTCCGATGTTCAGCGCGTTGTCATCCACCGTAACGATATCCATGATCACAACGGTAATCGCGTAGCTTACCGCACCGCCGAAGACCAACAGCTCTCCCGGCGTAAATGCCAGCTTGCTGCCCTTCAGGGTCATGAGTGCAATGCCTGCGAGAGCAATCAGCGCACACAGGATATCCATGCGTTTCGGCAGCCGGCGATATACGATGGCCGCCAGCAGCGGCACGATGACCACCGACGTATTTTCAATAAAAGCAGTTGTGGAGGACGGCGTCGTTCGAAGTCCCAAGAGTTCAAACGCCATGCAGCAGAAATAGAAGAAACCCACAATTGCGCTGTGCAATACTTCCTTTTTGGTAACACTGCGAATCTGCTTATGAAAGATTAGTGCTACCACTGCAAATGAAATCAGGAAACGGATGCCGCACAGCGTGAACGGCCCGATGGTTTGCATGGCCAGTTTGCTGAACAGCAGCGACGTTCCCCGTAAAGTGAGTCCAAGCGCAATCAGCGCTTCGGCTTTTCGTTGAGTCATCTCAATACCCCCTGTAAATCCTCCGACAAAAACAATTTCTTTTAACCATAGATGTTCCGTCCGTCCCCTTATGAACTGTAACATCGCTTGAATTATACCACCGCGAGGGAATCGAGGGCAATATTTTGCGCAATGAATTATTCCCGAGAAACCACCAGGATTCCGCCGCACACCAATACCAAAGCGATGAGGACGGAGCCGTTCAGCACGCCGTGTTCCGACAGGATGACGGAGGAGAGCAACACGCCGGCCACCGGTGTGACGAAGTTGAACACCGTCACATGGCTCACCGGGTGGTATTTCAGCAGAACACCCCACAGGGTGTAGGCAGCGGAGGAGATGAAGGCCATGTACAGGAGCAGCAGCAAGGATGTTGGAGTTCCCACCGTCATTCGGCCGCCGAAGAGGAAGGCCACGATGGCCATGGTCAGTCCGCCGGTGAAAAACTGCCAGCCGGAAAGCAGCACCGGGTTGTGGTCCCGGGAGAATATTTTAATCAGAATCGACGCCATGGAGGAGGCAAACACGGAAAGAAGGATGAAACCCTCTCCGTTCCAGGCGAAGCCGAAATCTACCGTCTGACCGATGGTCTCCACCAGGAGCACCCCGGAAAACCCCAGGAAGCAGCCGATGAATTTTTTTATCGTCATTTTCTCCAGCCGGAACATGTATACCGCCAGCAGAATCGCCACGAAGGCGCCGGTCCCGTTGATGATGGAGGAGCGCACCGCTGAGGCGCGGGCCAGGCCCATATAGAAGAAGATATATTGCAGAATCGTCTGGAACAGGGCCAGTGTTGCGATGGGCTTCCAATCGGATTTCTCCGGTAAAAGCAGTTTCTTTTGCAGCAGACTGCCCGCCAGAATCACCAGAATTCCCGCCAGCGCAAAACGACAGCCGGCGAAAAACAGCTGTCCGGGAACGTCGCCGGAGGCGATGGAAAACAGGCGATAGCCGACCTTGATGCACGGGTAGGCGCTACCCCACAGGGTGCAGCAGAAAATGGCTGTGATGATCAGCGTGGATGTTTTGGACCAGAATTGTTTCATGAGATCTTCCTTCTATGTATATGCGTTTTTATAATCTTTCGGACACGATGAACATTATACATCAAAGACGGGGACTTCGGTAGTGGCGGAGTGCATTCGCAAAATATGATTTTACAAGGACTCCGGTTCGGCATATAATGGAAAGGCCGCTTTGCGAAACGGGCGGCATAGGACGAATTAAGGAGAGTAAAATGAATAACACGATTAAAGAGAAAGCCCCGGGCTTTGCGGTCTGCTTCCTGCTGGCGCTGCCGGCATGGTTCATCGGGAAACAGTTTCCGGTGGTGGGAAGCGCGGTAATCGCAATCCTGCTGGGCATGATCATCGCCCTGTTCTGGAAGGATCAGGGAAAAGCGAAGAAGGGAATTAAATTCACCTCCAAGTACATCCTGCAGACGGCGGTAGTGCTGCTGGGCTTCGGCATGGACCTGGGCGTGGTTCTCCGCATCGGCGGACAGTCCCTTCCGATTATCATCAGCACCATCGCCACCTCACTGATTCTGGCGTGGGTGCTCCACAAAGCAATGCACATTCCGGGAAACATTTCCACTCTGGTGGGCGTGGGTTCCTCCATCTGCGGCGGATCGGCCATCGCCGCCACCGCACCGGTTATCGATGCGGACGACAAGGAGGTGGCTCAGGCGATTTCCGTCATCTTCTTTTTTAACGTGATGGCCGCCATCTTCTTCCCGATGCTGGGCGCCGCCATCGGCTTCGATACCCACAGCGGCGAAGCCTTCGGCATTTTCGCGGGAACGGCTATCAACGACACCTCCTCGGTGACCGCGGCCGCCGCGACCTGGGACAGCATGTGGAACCTGGGCGCCGAAACTCTGAACAAAGCCGTAACGGTTAAACTCACCCGGACGCTGGCGATTATCCCGATTACTCTGGGTCTGGCCATCCACCGCGCCCGCAAATCCTCCGGCTCCGGCAAAAACAATTTCAGCCTGAAGCGAGCATTTCCGATGTTCCTTCTGTATTTCGTAATCGCTTCGGTGATTACAACCCTTGCGGGTATGGCGGGTGTTTCGGCGGAAGTCTTTGCCCCGCTGAAGGAACTGAGCAAATTCTTCATCACCATGGCCATGGCCGCCATCGGTCTGAACAGCAACCTGGTGGAACTGGTAAAATCCGGTGGAAAGCCAATCGCTTTGGGCGCCGTGTGCTGGGCCGGCATCACCGCCGTGAGCCTGCTGATGCAGCACGTGATGGGCATTTGGTAAGGTGAAGTGAAAACCACAATTGAAAAGCGCAAACGCAAATCGAAGCGGACGTCTCCGGATGCTCCGCTTCTTTTTTTGTGGGAAAAACTGTGAATCGAATGACAGAAACAGTAGTGTGAAGAACTGATTGAAGAATTAAATGAATCGAAATATGACTCCGGAAATTACAATCAATGTAAACAAGGAACTGGAAGAGCTGAACAAGAAGATAGACACACTTCAGAACTCTCTGAAAGAAACACAGGATAAGCTGAAGAAGGTCAGCGACAAGTCTTACACCGGCAAATGGTCTGCCTCTAAGAGTGTAAAAGTGAAATAGCATCATTCATAAAGACGCCGAGAATATGTAAATCAAACGAAATGCCGAGGTATATGCTTCGGCATTTTGCGTTCGGTTCTGTGAAGTTACTTTTACAACTAACCTTTTTAAAAAAGTTTGAAAAAGTTATTGACAAGTGCCCGTAACGCGCGTATAATGCTATCTTGTCGTCACCGAAAAGCAA